>Ga0255336_100088_pt1 | contig 223357 bp, 195 predicted proteins | sample MeOH1_35cm_T3_17_FD_189102 | JGI IMG/M metagenome (GOLD analysis project Ga0255336, IMG submission 189102) | Sandy soil microbial communities from University of British Columbia, Vancouver, Canada - MeOH1_35cm_T3_179 | ecosystem: Engineered > Artificial ecosystem > Sand microcosm > Unclassified... | reverse complement strand
TGCGACCCCAACTCTGAAGAGGCCCCTTGCACACCATCCCCCATGTGAGTCCATAGGAGGGTCCCGCGGCCGACGCGGCGCAGGTCAGTGCGCAGACGTCGGCGGCCGTGGGAGGTATCTGTGGACCTACCTTGGCTATCCTCTGGGTGGGAAGCGGGGAGAGGGCTTGCGCCTCATTTGAGGTCAACGTCACTGATGCAGTCGTATGCGATGACGTGTTGCCAAGACTTGACGACTCACGATGGTTAGTTTCTAGCCGATGTCTTTCATGTGAGCGTCTTCTAAGCTCGGAACCTCTAAGAAGCCCGGGGCAAGCACGCCTTCGTACAAAGCTTCCTGTTCACGTTCACCAGACTTACCTGCACGGACTACCCAAAGCCTGGTCATGTGACCTTCTTGCCTATTTGAGGAAATGCTTTCAGGACGCATTGAATATGGTCCTGCCAAAACATAGAAGCCCTTCCATTCGCCGGGGTGTCAACCGGCTCGCAAGTCGACCCATTTCATCGGCTCGCATTATTTTTCTTGCAATATAGGTTGATATCAACATAATGTCGACCATGTAAAGAGCAGACTGACTGGAAAGAAGGGAAGGCCATGAGCAAATCAAGGGTCACGCCGGAAGAGGCGATGCACGTCCGCGATACCTGCATTTGCCGCTCGCTGCAGCAAGCCGCTCGGGTGATCGGTCGGCTGTTCGACGAGGCATTACGGCCGCTCGAGATGACAAATTGGCAATATTCTCTGCTGATGAATGTGGCGGGCTATGAATCGCCGTCGATCGGAGAACTGGCGGAAAGCCTCGGCACAGACCGTACGACGATCACCGCCAATCTAAAGCCGCTGGAGCGTCGGGGGTTGATAGAAATCCACAAGGACGAGTCCGATGCCAGGACGCGGCGTGTGGTGATGACGAAGCTCGGTGAGCAAACGACGAAATCCGCTTACGAGATCTGGGTCGATGTGAATGCCGAAGCTGTCTGGAAGCTCAACGGTATGAATGTCGCTCGATTGAGGGAAGGGCTGCTGGCGCTCGCCAGCTGACCCCCCATCACCAGAAATAGTCACCTCCATATAGGTTGATATCAACGTAAATAGGCGATGCTGTCGCCCTCATCGGAGCAGGTCATGTCTAGTAACCGACGCATATCGACGGCGTTTCTCCTCCTGGCGGCGGGTGTCGCCCTTGCCGGATGCAAGGCAGAGGCGGAACGGGACCCGCGGGTTGGTGAGGTTCTGGTGCGGTTGGCCACAGCCGGTCCTGCCGCCAGCTCGGAGCGGGCCTTTACCGGCGTCGTGACAGCCAGGGTCATCAGCGATCTCGGCTTCCGCGTCTCCGGCAAGGTCACCGAGCGCCTGGTGGATACAGGCCAGTCCGTCAAAGCCGGCCAGCCGTTGATGCGTATCGACAACAACGACCTCGATTTGGCGATCGCGGCCAAGGAACAGACGGTATTCGCGGCGAAGGCACGGGTGATCCAGACGGCGGCTGATGAGATCCGCTACCGCAATCTCTATCCGACCGGCGCCACCTCCAAGGAAAGCTATGAAAAGGCGAAGGCCGATGCGGATAGCGCCCGGGCGACCCTGGCCGCCGCCGAGGCCGACGCGAAGATGGCGCATAATCAGGGCGGATATTCGCTACTCGTCGCCGATGCCGATGGGACTGTTGTCGATACCCTGGTCGAACCGGGCCAGGTCGTCACGGCGGGCCAGATCGTCGTCAGGCTGGCACATGCCGGACCGCGCGAGGCGGCGATCTATCTGCCCGAGACGATGCGCCCGAAGGTCGGCTCAGCCGCCGCGGCGGTTCTCTATGGCGCCAGCGATACCAAGGGCCCGGCCCATCTCCGCCAGCTATCCGACGCGGCCGATCCGCAGACCAGGACCTATGAGGCCCGGTATGTCCTCGAAGGTGATGCGGCCCTGGCCCCGCTTGGCGCCACGGTGACAGTACGCGTCCCGAGCGACTCCAGCCCAGACATCGCCGTACCACTTGGAGCGATTGACGACAACGGCAATAAGCAAGGCGTGTGGATCTTCGACAAGGCGTCATCCACCGTTTCGTTCCATGCCGTGACGGTGAAGCGGCTGGATGCGGAAACCGCCATTTTGTCGGAGGGGCTGAAGGCCGGCGATGAGATTGTCGCCCTGGGCGGTCACTTTCTGCGGGAAGGCGAGAAGGTTCGAACCTCCGACATCATGGCGGCCTCGAAATGAGCAATTTCAATCTTTCCGCTCTCGCGGTGCGGGAACGGGCGATCACGCTATTCCTCATCGTCGCGATCATGCTTGCCGGCATCTTCTCCTTTCTCAAACTGGGGCGGGCGGAGGATCCATCCTTCACCATCAAGGTTCTCACTGTCTCGGCAGCTTGGCCCGGTGCTACGGCCCAGGAGATGCAGGATCTGGTCGCGGAGCCGTTCGAGAAGCGTCTTCAGGAACTGAAATGGTATGATCGGGTCGAGACGTTTACCCGGCCCGGCCTCGTCCTGATGACCTTGACGCTGCAGGATAAGACGCCGCCTTCGGAGGTACAGGAGCAGTTTTACCAGGCACGCAAAAAGCTCGGCGACGAGGCAAAGAAGCTGCCGGTCGGCGCGTTCGGGCCGTTCATCAATGACGAATATTCGGATGTCGCCTTCGCGCTCTATGCCGTGAAAGCCCAGGGGATGCCGCCCCGGCTCTTGACCCGCGAGGCGGAAGCCATTCGCCAGGATCTCCTGCACGTCGCCGGCGTCAAGAAGGTCGACATTCTCGGCGAGCGACCGGAGCGGATCTTCGTTGCCTTCTCTTATCAGAAACTGGCAACGCTCGGCATCAGTCCCCGGGATATCTTTGCTGCCCTGCAGAACCAGAATGAAGTGACGGCGGCAGGCTCCGTCGACACGAACGGGCCTCAGGTTTATGTGCGGCTCGACGGCGCCTATGATGACCTGCAGAAAGTGCAGGATACGCCGATCGTCGCAGGCGGGCGTATCCTGAAGCTCTCCGACATCGCCGACGTGACCCGCGGCTATGAGGACCCGGCGACATTCCTTATCCGACATAACGGTGATCCCGCCTTGGTACTGAGCGTCGTCATGAAGGACGGCTGGAACGGCTTGGATCTTGGCAGAACCCTGGAAGCCGAGGCGGCGAAGATCTCTTCCAGCCTTCCGGTCGGCCTGAGCTTCACTAAGGTGACGGATCAGGCGGTGAACATCAGCGAAGCAGTTGATGAGTTCATGCTGAAATTTTTCGTGGCACTCGGCGTCGTCATGATCGTCAGCCTCGTCAGTCTGGGTTGGCGCGTCGGCGTGGTGGTCGCAGCCGCTGTCCCGCTGACGCTGGCGGCGGTCCTCGTCATCATGTTGTTCACGGGACGCGCCTTCGATCGCATCACCCTCGGCGCCCTTATCATTTCGCTGGGCCTTCTGGTCGATGACGCGATCATCGCGATCGAGATCATGGTGGTCAAACTCGAGGAGGGCTTCGAGCGGGCGAAAGCCGCCGCCTATGCCTGGAGCCATACGGCGGCGCCGATGCTGGCCGGCACCCTCGTGACTGTCATCGGCTTCCTGCCGGTTGGCTTCGCCCGGTCGACGGCCGGCGAATATGCCGGAAATATCTTCTGGATCGTCGGCTTCGCCTTGATCACCTCATGGGTCGTTGCCGTCGTCTTCACGCCCTATCTCGGTGTCAAACTGCTTCCCAGGATCAAACCGATCCAGGGTGGCCATGCGGCGATCTATAATACGCCGCGCTACAACGCCTTTCGAGGGTTGGTGAGATGGTCGGTCAACCACAAATTCCTTATAGCCGGCACTGTCCTTGCTGTCTTCCTGCTGGCGGGGTTCGGTATGGGCTTCGTGAAGCAGCAGTTTTTCCCCAATTCCGATCGACCGGAGCTGCTTGTCGAAGTGCAGGAACCGGAAGGCACCAGTATCGAGACGACGAGCAAGACCGCAGCAACGGTGGAAACATGGCTGAAGCAGCAGCCGGAAGCGAAGATCGTCACCAGCTATATCGGCCAGGGCGCCCCACGCTTTTTCCTTTCCTATAATCCGGAACTGCCGGACCCGTCCTTCGCGAAGATCATCATCCTAACGCCGAGCGACAAGGATCGGGAACGATTGAAGCTCAGGCTGCGCCAGGAGGTCGCCAACGGCATGGCACCCGAGGCCAAGATCCGTGTTACCCAGTTGGTCTTCGGCCCCTACTCGCCGTTCCCGGTCGCCTTCCGGGTCATGGGCCCGGATATCGCGAAAGTGCGCGATATCGCGACCGACGTGAAGAAGGTCATGGAGCAGAACCCGCACATGCTGCAGGTGAACCAGGACTGGGGCGGGCGGGTGCCGAACATCTATTTCAGCTTGGACCAGGATCGGCTGCGACTGATCGGGCTCAATCCGACCCAGGCAGCCCAACAGCTTCAATTCCTGCTGAACGGCGCCCACATCACCCAGGTCCGGGAAGATATCCGGACGGTCGACGTGATGGCCCGCAGCGCGGGTCCGGAGCGTCTTGACCCAGGCCGGCTCGGCGATCTGACGCTGACCAGCGAGGATGGTCGCCTGGTGCCGCTCAGCCAGATTGGCCATGTGGAGTTCCGATCGGAGGATCCCATTCTCCGCCGCAGGGACCGGACGCCAACCATCACGGTGCGCGGTGACATCGACGAGAGCCTGCAGCCGCCGCAGGTGTCGATGGAAGTTCAGCAGGCATTGCAGCCGCTGATCGCGCAACTGCCTGACGGCTACCGGATCGAGATGGGTGGTTCCATCGAAGAGGCAAAGAAGGCGAATGATGCCCTGGCACCGATCTTCCCGATCATGATCGTCCTGACCCTATTGGTTATCATCTTTCAGGTCCGGTCGCTCTCGGCGATGGCGATGGTGGTGTTGACGGCGCCTCTGGGGCTGGTCGGAACCGTGCCGATCCTGCTCCTTTCCCATCAGCCCTTCGGGTTCAACGCGATCCTCGGGCTGATCGGGCTCTCCGGCATCCTCATGCGGAACACACTTATCCTCATCGGCCAGATTCATACGAATCAGGAGGAAGGGATGGGCGCCTATCAGGCCGTGGTGGAAGCGACGGTGCAGCGCGCAAGGCCGGTGGTCCTAACTGCACTAGCAGCTGTGCTGGCCTTCATTCCACTCACCCAGTCGGTGTTCTGGGGATCGATGGCTTATACGCTGATCGGCGGGACGGCGGTCGGCACCGTCCTCATCCTCGTCTTTCTGCCGGCCCTCTACAGCATCTGGTTCCGGGTCAAGGAGCGGGATGCGGCCGTCTTTTCTAAGCAGGCGCAACCGGCGGCAGCCGAGTGAATCAAGGCTCCTTCAGCCGGCTGAAGCCGACGGCGGAGGAGGCGCACTGCGAGGCACGAGATGAACTAGCGGCTGCGGTTCTTTCGTCGCCATTCCGCCGGGCTGAGGCCTTCTGCGAGGATGAAATAGCGCCCGAGATGTCTCTGATCTACGAATCCGCAGAGGATTCAAATCTCGGCGAGGCCCTCGGGAGAGTGCGCCATAAGCGACTTCGCCCTCTCGATGCCCCTCTTCGTGAGCCACTGATGCGGCGTCACGCCGAGGCGCCGACCGGAAAGCGCCAGCGAAATAACTTGTGGAAAGTCCGCATCCCTGGCTGACCGCTGCGATGGACGGGGCGGTCGCAAGATTAGCTTCAATGAATTCGCAGGCGCGGCGAACTATCCATGGCGCCAATCAGCCGGCGGCTTGAGTCTTCCTGCACTGTCCACCGTAGGTGTAGATGACGTGATCGTGCCGGGCCAAAGCGATGTATTCGACAAAGGCTGTGGTCATCGTTCCAATACGCGTCATAGCTACGCTGATTGACAGATATTGCGAGAATGTCACGCCGGATTTCGCACTCGAACGCTTTGTCACAGCTATATTGCGGGTCGCACAGCTTGAACATCCCAATTCAACATCACGACGTGGTGTTCGTCGATCATGGCAGCAAAAATGATCAAAGGACGCCGCTTGAGTTCAATAAGCTTTCTTAAAAAGCAAACAGTTTATCGGTTACGACCCGTGAGCATTCGTTCAAGCGTTGCCCCTGAGGAGATTTCCAATGAGGGCCCAGCCGCTCTCAATTTCGCAAGCATCAGTAGCTCACGAGCGAGCTATTCTGGACTGGCTCATGAGAGGGACCCATTGCAGGCCCAATATCGAGGATATCTTTACTGAGTTGTGCAAGAAGCTGCTCGCGGCGGGATTGCCGTTAGCCAGGGCGAGCCTCCACTTCCGTGTTCATCATCCGCAGTGGGTGGGCACCAGGATTATCTGGAACCGGGGCAGTTCCGCGGCGGAGCTGCAGACAGTCGGCTATCACGTGGAGGGAACGCCGGAGTTTTTGGATAGCCCGCTCAGAGACATCACGCTTGGCGCGGGGCCAATTCGACAACGCCTCGACGCGGTCGAGACGGGCATCCGCCATTACAGTTTCTTTACCGAGCTGAAAGCGGCTGGTATGAGCGACTATCTCGCCCTGCCGCTCGACCATACCCTTGGCAAGCGCCATCTGGTTTCATTTGCCTCGGATGCGATGCCGGGGTTTGCCGACGAACACATTGACATGATGGGCAATATTCTTCCGGCCTTGGCCCTTGTCAGCGAAATCCGGGTCAAGAACCAGCTCGCCCGGACGCTCTTGGAAACATATGTCGGGCCACATGCGAGTGAGCAGATCCTGGAAGGGGCGACGACCCGTGGAAGTGGCGCGACCGTCGGCGCGGCCATTATCCTATGTGACCTCAGAAATTTCACCGCGCTGTCGCATAGCCGCCCACGGGACTTGGTCATCGAGCTGCTGAATGGCTATTTTGACGCGGTAGCCGAGCCGATCGAAAAATACGGCGGCGAGATCCTCAAATTCATGGGCGACGGCCTTCTGGCCGCGTTTCCGCTGTCCGATAGCCGGGCTTGTTCCAACTTGCTGCGCGCGATCTGCGAAGCTCGATCTGCCATCGGCCGTTTGAATGACAGTGTGAGGTCGTCAGGATTGGAGCCCCTGGAATACGGAATGGGCGTTCACGTTGGCGATGTGATGTATGGCAATATAGGGTCACGCAGCCGGCTGGACTTCACCGTCATCGGCGCTGTGGTGAATGTCGCATCGAGGTTGGAAGGGCTGACCAAGACAGTGCAGCGCCCGGTGCTTTTTTCTGAGGCCTTCGTCAAGCTGGCGGGATGCCAGGATGTGTTGGAAAACATGGGAGAGCATCATCTTCGCGGGCTTGGCGACCCGATCGGCGTTTTCGCCTTTCGACCCGGCTTTGCCTGATGTGGCGGTTCTCCCGGGAGGGCGTGCCGAACTAGGCACGGGCCAGCATTTCTCTGGCAGCTTGCAGATCATCGGTATCCTGCTCGTCGGCAAACTTTCGCAAGATGGCCAGCAACGGCTCCCGCCAGTCCTCCACCAGCGCGAAATCACGCTGTAACCTCGCCCGTTGCAGGGTCGTACGCAGCTGCCATGTGGCGGCGCCTTGTTGTTCGGCACAGTCCAGCGCCGCCTTGAGAGCGGATTGAGCATCGTCCACAGCGCCGCGTGCCGCCATAATTCTGGCCTTGATGCGGAGAAGTTCGGGTCTGAACCATCGATCATCATACGCATCGCATCGGCCGAGCGCCTCGTCGACCGAGGCAAGCGCCTGATCCTCGCAGCCGCCTTCCATCAGTATTTCCGCGTACATGCCCTGGATCAGGGAAGCCTGCATGAAGAAATTGGCGGCGCGCAGATCCGAAAACGCGGCGAGAAAGCGATACTGCCCCGCTTCAATCCCGTAGGCGCGCATCAGGACTATTGCTTCAAAGCATCGGCCGCTGGACTGCCAAATATTAGGGATCGCCGAGCCCTTTTCGCTGAATAGCATGTCCGTGCAACGCTTCGCGCCGGCATCGTCACCGGCCAACAGGTAAAGCGGTATCACGGCTTCTGTAAGGACGAAGTTCAAGGTCATCAGGTGACCATTTGATCTCGCATCCTGCAGTGATCTCTCGGCCGTCGACAACGATTCCCGGTACTTGCCTTGCAGCCAAAGTACCCGGGCCAGATGGGTGCGTCCGACTACGTCGACATCGGCGATCCCGAGATCGATATGCAGATCCGTGGACTGTCGGCGGTAGGTTTCGCTGCCGCTATTGGTGATGACTTGGGACAGATTGTCGTGCGCCGCTCCCTGCTTGCCGAGGAAGTGCTGGGTGACGCCGACCATCCGGTAACTGATAAGGGACATGACGTCATGGTCATCGGAGGCAAGCGCGACATGCCTGTCGGCAAATCCCATCGCCAGTCTTGGCTGACCGCGGTAGAGATAGTGACACCAGAACCCCCATGAGGCGCGTGCTTCGGCGAGCCGATCCGATAAGATCAGGGCAATATCGAGCGTGCGTGACCATGCGACCTGTGTCTCGTCGACCGGTCCTCTGCTATAGAGAAGCGCAACACCCAGATTGGCCTGAAGGACCATCTCTTCCCGGAGACGAGGCAAGTCGGATGTCGACAATTCGTCGAGCGCCCTCTCGGCGATCTTGCGGGCGGTCTCGAGAAGGCCGAGTTCGAGCATCAGGCCGACCGCCACGGAAGCAAGGGATATGCCGAGTGTTGCATCTCCGCCTTCGTCAAAGGCCCAATTAAGCGCCAGGCGAATATTCTCGATCTCGGCGCGATACGTTTCGAGCCATTCGTCGGCCGCGTCTCGTCGCCAATCACCTTGCGCTTCGGTCAGCAAGCGAAGGAAAAATGCGGCATGGCGTCGCGAGATCATGGCGCACTCGCCGCTTTCGACGAGCTTCTCGCTCAAATAGGATTTGGTGGTATCGAGCAACCGGTAGCGCGTCGCGTATCTTCCGTTCTCCACCGCGACAAGGGACTTCGCAACAAGATCGCTCAGATGTTCAATCACGTCGCCGCCGCCTTCGATATCGTCGCAATCCGCGACAGCTTCGGCGGCCTCCACCGTGAAACCACCGCTAAACACCGATAGCCTGAACAACACCCGGGCTTCCGCGGGCGACAGCAGACGGAAACTCCAGTCGATCGTGGCGGCCAGGGTCTGATGGCGTGGCAGTGCGGTGCGGCGGCCGCCGGTCAGGAAGTCGAACCTGTCGTCGAGGCGGGACAGCAGGTTATCGAAACCGAGGGAATTCAACCGCCCGGCGGCGAGCTCGATGGCCAGCGGAATCCCGTCCAATCGTCGGCAAATTGCCATGATGGTCGCTGCCGCGTGATCGGTGAGGGCGAAGGAATCGTCCCCGGCGGCCGCTCGTTCAATGAAAAGGTCGGCTGCTGCGAAGCTTCGAATGTTCTGCCCGGTGATCGCGTCGTCTACGGGCGAAAGCGCCAATGGCCCGAGCCGATGAATGCTTTCCCCTTCGGCCCGCAGCGGCTCGCGGCTTGTCGCCAGGATACGGATGCCGGGGCATGCGCGTAACAGGCCTTCGACCGTCATCGCGACCGGCTGAAGGAGATGCTCGCAGCTATCGAGGATGATAAGGGATACCGCGTCGGCGAGCGCGGCGTTCAGCCGGTTCATCGGATTGTCGCCCGCCAGCTCAATTCCCATCGCTTCCGCGATATAAGCGGGCAATCCTTCCGGCTTGTCGTTGTCGGTAAGATCGACCAGCCATATACCGCCCGGATATCGTCCGGACGTCGCCACGGCAATCTCGACCGATACGCGGGTCTTGCCGATTCCGCCGGTACCCACGATGGTCACGAGACGGTACTCTTCGAGCCGCCGCGAGACGATGTCTACCGCTGCCTCGCGTCCGATCAGTCGTGTCAAGGGCCGGGCTATATTGCCGGCCGGACGCAATTCCCCTCTCGCTGCCTGCGGCTCACCGGTGATTTCTCTCACCTCCGCGACGAAGCGGTATCCCTTGCCCGGAACCGTCGCGATCGCCTCGGTGCCAAGGATCCTCCGAAGGGTTGAGATATGAACCGTGAGATTGCCTTCTTCTACGACCCGGCCCGGCCAGACCAGTTCGAAAAGCTCATCTTTCGTGACGATCTGTCCGCGTCTTTCGACCAGGGCCAGCAGCAGATCGAAGGGTCGGCTGCGAATCAGGACCTCATGATCTTCCCTGAGCAACTGCCGGCGCGCTGGAGTTAGACGGAATTTGCCAAAAATGTACGCAGTTACGATTTCCGGCATAGTCCTCACGGTGTCGGAATTTGGAAAAATTTGGAACTAGAGTAGAGGAGTTCATGGCATATTGCCACAGTTTGACGTAGCTCAGGAAAAGCGGCGGCGTTGCTGTGCCTGTAGCCGGCAGCTCTCGTTCAGCCGCGGGAAAGAAGAGATTTTGGAGCCGTTCTATACTGCTGTAGCCGAAGTCCGCGGGGGACGGGCCGGCGTCGCCAGGATCGCTGGACATGACGAGGAGTTGCGCGTGGACCCGCCGGTCTCAATGGGTGGGACCGGGAAGGGATTTAATCCCGAGCAACTCTTTGCGGTCGCTTACGGTGCCTGCTTTGGCGCCGCCATAGATCTTGAGGCGCGTCAGCGAGGCATCGCATTGACCCAGGTCGGTGTGGAGGCGCGTGTCTCGATCGGTCATGGCGATAGCGGACATTTCGCGCTTTCCGTCGAGCTGCATGTGCGGCTGCCTGAAATTGACGCGGAACAAGGCGAGCAGATCATGAAGGCTGCTCATGTCGCCTGTCCCTATTCCCAATTGGCCCGTGGTGACGCCGATGTCGTGCTTGTCCTCGAAGAGTCCGGCGCGACTTGAATCCCGCCCGAAGGGGAGTCGAGATCGGGACGTTTATAAGCGCCGGAATTTGGAATAATTAGGGTCGGGCTCGCTGACATCTGACGCAACAATGGATCATTACTCTCACTCCGGTAACGTGAGTGGGGAAGACCAGATGTTGCAGACAGCAATGACTGACCGACGACGAAGCCTGGTGCTGGCTACCGGCCAGTCGGTGGCGTCCGCTGAACCGCTCAAATCCTCGTCCGCGGAAGCCTTCGGGCAGCGGCTCGGCGCACATTTTCATGCCAAGGCCGCGCCGACCGTTCTTCTCGGAACCCCGCAACATATTTCTTTCGCGGCGACGCGCCTTACCGGCTCGATCCCGGCCGGTACCAGAACTGCGACGATCCCCGCGGAAGAAACTTTCAGCGTGATGCTGCAACTGCGGGCTATCGAATCACACAAGCTCTGGCTGGGCAACAGAGAGGCGTATTCAGGCCCTTATATCCCTGGGAGCGTCAGCGTCGTCGATCTGGAAGATAATCCCACCGCTTGCCCAAGCGGGCCTTTTGACAGTCTGCACTTCTATATACCGAGGGCAACACTCGACGATCTCGCAGCCGAACATGGCGCCCGGCGTATCGACGCATTGTCGTGGCCGCGCGCGACCTACGACCCTGTTGCAATGACGCTCGGAAGTCGCCTGCTGCCCTATCTGGTCAGTCGGCCGCAAAGGACCTTTCTCGTGGCCACGCATGTCGCGCTCGAACTGCTTCTGCACTTCGCGCAAACCTATGGCGGGATGCGACGCTCGCCCGCGGAGGTGGGCGTCGCCTTGTCGCCTTGGCAGGAGAGACGGGCGAAGGAGATCCTCGTCGCCAATGCCGCCAGCGGAATCAGTATCGACGCGCTGGCGGCACACTGTCATTTGTCGCGCGGCCACTTCATCAGGGCATTTAAGAACTCGACGGGTGTTCCGCCGCATCGCTGGCTGCTGGAATACCGCGTGCAAAAGGCCAAAAATCTTCTGGCGCTGACCGCCACCCCCTTGCCGCAGATCGCAATCGCTTGCGGGTTCGCCGATCAGGCACATCTGACGCGAACGTTCAAGGGCCAGGTCGGCACGCCGCCGGCCGCCTGGCGCCGGCAGAACAAATTCTGATTGCCCACATGCTCGTGAGGGGGCGGGCGGTGGAGCAGACACTGGTCTCCAGCGGATTGGTCGCGGCCTCTCCGCATTGGCGGTCGAAGCATCAAGTGGCAGCACAATTGAGCAAGACGGAAGATGCCGCGCTAAGCAGGATGCCTGCATCAGATTTAGATCCAACATCGAGAAGGTTCAAGGAAATGGCTATCAAAGCAACGCCGACGCCGGGTTCAAAACTCGTTTCGCCGAAAGATCACGCGCTGATCCTGATTGACTTCCAGTCGCAGATGTCTTTCGCGACCAAGTCCATCGACGCTGTCAATCTGCGGAACAACGCAGGACTGATTTCCAGTGCGGCCGCCGGCTTCAAGGTGCCGACCATTTTGACAACTGTTGCCGAGAAGAGTTTCTCAGGCCCGATGTTCGGCGAAATCACCGAAGCCTTCCCGGGCCAGAAACTGCTGGACCGCACCTCGATGAACACCTGGGAAGACGCGGCGGTGATCGCCGAAGTCAACCGGATCGGCAAGGAGCGCCTGGTCTTCGCCGGCCTCTGGACTTCGGTCTGCATCGTTGGTCCGACCCTTTCGGCGCTGGACCAGGGCTTTGAAGTGTATGTCATTGCCGATGCCTGTGGCGACGTATCGACGGAAGCGCACGACCGGGCGATGGACCGTATGGTCCAGGCCGGCGTGAGGCCGATGACCTCGCTCCAATATATGCTCGAATTGCAGCGGGATTGGGCGCGCACCGAGACTTATGACATGACCACCGGCATCGCGAAGAAGTATGGCGGCTCCTATGGTCTTGGCATCATTTACGCAAAGTCCATGTTCGGCGCCCACGAGGGCTGATGGTCCGTGCCGGGCTTCGGCCCGGCGCCTCTTTTGCCCATAAGTGAGGCACCGATGAAAGTCTACTTGGCTTCGCTCGCGGCGGGAATCTTGGTGGGGGCCATCTATAACCTCATCAATGTTCGCTCGCCCGCGCCGCCCGTTATCGCCCTGATTGGCTTGCTGGGTATCTTGCTTGGCGAACAAATTCCGCCTCTCGCCAAGAGTATCTGGCTGGGGGAGCCAATTAACCTGTCTTGGTTCCACCAGGTGAAACCACACGTCTTTGGCCATCTCCCCAAGGCTCAGGTGCCGGTCGATCAGGCCCGGCAGGAATCATCCGAAGGCAATACCATGACGCGCGGATGATTCCTGCTCCCCTATTTTTGCCGGTTGCCGGAAGCTACTTATCAAACTCTGGAAGATGGGAAGAGATATGACTGATACCGCGGATGTGATATTGCACCACGGGCGCTTTACCACCCTCGACCCTGCAAACCCGACCGCCAGCGCAGTCGCGATCAAAGACAATCGCTTCCTGGCAGTGGGGCCTGATAACGAGATCGTGCGCCTGGCTGGACCGAAGACGAGGCTGATCGACCTGCAGGGGCGCAGCGCTCTTCCAGGGCTGATCGATAATCATCTCCATATCATCCGCGGTGGCCTCAACTTCAATCTCGAGCTGCGCTGGGACGGGGTGCGCTCACTGGCCGACGCCATGTCGATACTGAAGCGCCAGGTCGATATCACCCCGCCGCCGCAATGGGTGCGCGTCGTGGGTGGCTTCACCGAACAGCAATTCACCGAAAAGCGCCTGCCGACCATCGATGAGATTAACGCGATCGCGCCGGATACCCCTGTCTTCCTGTTGCACCTCTATGATCGCGCGATCCTCAATGGTGCTGCCTTGCGCGCCGTCGGCTATACCAGAGATACACCCAACCCGCCGGGTGGGGAGATTCTCCGTGACAGTGCCGGTAATCCGACCGGCCTGCTGCTGGCGAAACCCAATGCCGGCATTCTTTATGCTACCCTCGCCAAAGGGCCGAAGCTGCCGGAGGAATATCAAATCAATTCGACCCGCCATTTCATGCGCGAATTGAACCGGCTCGGCGTCACCGGCGCGATTGATGCCGGCGGCGGCTTTCAGAATTATCCCGAGGACTACAAGGTCATCGAGAAGCTTGCGGCCGACAACCACCTCACCGTCCGCATCGCCTATAACCTCTTCACCCAGAAACCGAAGCAGGAAAAGGACGACTTCCTAAATTGGACCAGGACGTCGACCTATAAGCAAGGCGACGATTACTTCCGCCATAATGGCGCGGGCGAAATGCTGGTCTTTTCCGCTGCCGATTTCGAGGACTTCCGCCAGCCGAGGCCCGATATGGCGCCGGAGATGGAAGACGAGCTTGAAGGAGTGGTCCGCGTCCTCGCCGAGAACCGCTGGCCCTGGCGCATGCACGCGACCTACGATGAGACCATAGAGCGGGCACTCGATGTCTTCGAGAAGGTTAATCGTGATATTCCGCTCGCCGGCCTCAACTGGTTCTTCGACCACGCCGAGACCATTTCCGAAAAGTCCATCGACCGGATCGCGGCCCTCGGCGGCGGCATCGCCGTGCAGCATCGCATGGCCTATCAGGGCGATTATTTCGTCGAGCGCTATGGCGCCGGTGTCGCCGAGGCAACGCCGCCTGTCGCCCGCATCCTGAGAAGCGGCGTCAAGACCTCGGCCGGCACCGATGCGACCCGCGTTGCATCGTATAATCCCTGGGTCTCGCTGGCCTGGCTGGTCACCGGCCGTACCGTCAGCGGGCTCAAGCTCTATCCACGCCGGAACTGTCTTGACCGCGAGACTGCCTTGCGGATGTGGACAGAAAACGTCACCTGGTTCTCCAATGAGGTCGGCAAGAAAGGCCGCATCGCCGTGGGTCAACTTGCGGACATCATCGTCCCGAGCCGGGACTACTTCTCTTGCGCCGAAAGCGAGATTGCCGATATCACCAGCGACCTCACCATGCTTGGCGGCAAGGTCGTCTATGGTGCAGGCGATTTCGCCGAGATTGATGACAATCCAGTACCGCCGGCGATGCCGGACTGGTCGCCAGTGCGGCGTTTCGGTGGCTACGGAGCCTGGGCGGACCATGCGCCCGGAAATAGCCAGGCGCTTCATCGTGTGGCGGCCGGCGACTGTGGCTGTGCCCATCAATGCAGCGTGCACGGGCATGACCATGCAACCGCTTGGTCCAGCCGCCTGCCGGTTGCCGATCTCAAGGACTTCTGGGGTGCGCTCGGCTGCGCCTGCTGGGCGGTTTGATCGGGAAGGGCGGATCTGGAGCGCAGAATGAATAGCGAAAGCAGATCGGGTGGGTTTCTGCGCAGCCTCGCGATGATCGATGAGCGGCATGGGCCTTTGCCTGTGCTGTTGCTCGGTCTGACATTGCTGACCGGCATGATCGACGCGATCAGCTATTTGCGGCTCGGTCATGTCTTCGTCGCCAATATGACGGGGAACGTCGTCTTCCTGGGATTCGCCGCAGCCGGGGTGACAGATTTCTCGGTCCCGGCCTCATTGACCGCGATTGCCGCATTTCTTGCCGGCGCCTATGCCGGCGGTCTCACCGGCCGGCGGCAGGCCAGCCATCGCGGCCGCCTCTTTTGGCTGGCTATCTCCTTGGAATGCCTATTGATGGCCGCCGCCTGGATGCTGAACCTTCTCGCTCCGCAGCTGGATCCTGCTGCCGGTCATTATGGCCTTATTATCCTGCTCGGCTTGATGATGGGTGCTCAAAACGCCGTCGTGCGCCGGCTGGCGGTGCCTGATCTCACGACCACCGTGCTCACACTTACCTTGACCGGCCTTGCTGCGGATCTGCCGCCTCCGGCCGGGAGCCGGATACGGCGCATCGCCTCGGTGATTATCATGTTTGCCGGCGCGCTGATCGGCGGCCTCCTCGTCTTGCGGGCCGAGACCGGCTTTGCGCTGCTGGCCGCATTCTTCCTACTGGTGGTCATTGCAGTCATTGCTTATGTCGGCCGGAATTCCAGTCGGGCCTGGGCATCGTTCAAGTAACCCTGCCTTCTCTGAGCTCTTGCAACCATGTATTGCCCGGCGATCGCGAGCGGCATCGTTCGCCGCCGTTGTATGCTAGTTTGTCTTCCCGCTCAGGTTCGTCGAATAGTTGGCAGGAACCCAGACATATTTGCCATTCTGGAGAGCGATATGGCCGAACCCTGGAAAAGAGATATGGGCTGCAGCGATCCATATCCCGCTTTTGGCGGCTTCGGAGAAGACTGCCCGTCGCGTAGCGAGAGCTTGTCCCGGGCCGCTGTCATATTTCACGGTGACGCTCGGTTCGGGAAACTGGATAGCAGCGACATGGACGACATCGCCCCAAATCAGGATCGATTGCCCCTCGCTCGAGATCTTGTAAGCCGTATGGCCGGGGGTGTGGCCTGGCGCCGGCACGGATTGAATTCCGGGCACCAGCTCCTGGGCGCCGTCAAAGGTCTCCAGCTTGTCGGCCTGGATGTAAGGCGCCAGGACCGCCTTATCGGCCTCGAACATCGCATGAAGAAAGGTTGGCGCCGACTGCTCGCCCTTTTCGCTGAGCCAATAATCGGTGTCGAGCTTGTTGGCCCGCACGATGGCATTGGGAAACACCCTCTTACCGTTCCGGGCGAGGCCGCCGACATGGTCCATATGCAGGTGTGTCAGCAAGATCTCGTCGACCTGTTCGGGTTTGTAACCCGCCGCTTCCAGGTTCTCGACCAGCTTGCCGCAGCATTCCCCGTAGAGAGTCCCGGCACCGGTGTCGATCAGGACTAGTTTGGATCCCGTATTGACCAGGAAAGCGTTGATCGAGCCCTCGGGCGGCACCTTCTGGAAGGTCGCCGCGAGCAAATGATCAGCCCGTTGACGGTCCTTGTCGTAGTAGTTCTGCTCGTCACTGCTCCCTTGCGGCGATTGCTCGGTCATCACCGTCTCAAGAGGGAAAGGGTGGGTGCCGTCCAGCAGCGCCGTTATCTCATAATTTCCGATCATCATCCTGTAATAGCCGGGGGCCTGAGAGCGGATCTGCGGTGCATTGGCGGACGCCGAGGTGGATAGGGTGAATGCGATAATTGCGGCGACTAAAGAGAGCCTGCGGGGCAATCGTTTAAGCAACATTTTCATTTCCTTTTGCGCGACCGGCCTTGAGCAGCGCTTGATCCGAAATATTGTCGGGAAATAGGGCAGACCGGCCGGTATCGGTGTCAGAGCCTTGATCCAGGGTTAGCCGCGCCAGCCCTTCAGAAAGTCGGTCAGCAGTTTGTTGACGACTTGCGGCTGCTCCTCATGCGGCAGATGGCCACAATTCTTGATGGGTGCGGTCTGCAAGTTCTCCGCCATTTCCGCCCAGACGGCCTTCATGTCGAAGAGTTTTCCGACAGCGTGGAAATCCTCGCCCCAGATTGCAAAGGTAGGGCATTTGATCTTCGTATTGGCGTCGACAAGATCCTGGGCGACATCCTCGCGGTTGGCGCGATAATCGGCCATGGCGCCGCGAACGGCACCTGGCCGGCGATATGCCTGGACATATGCTTCGAAGTCGGCGCCGGTGATCGCGTTTGGATTGTAGCACCAGTCTGCGAAGAAATGTCTCAACCAGAGATCCTCGCGGCCGGCAATCAGCGCTTCGGGAAGATCTGGAACCAGGTGGAATAGGAAGAACCAATATGCCTTGGCGATCTCGGCATTGAGACTGCGGGCGACAATGCGGGTTGGAACATTGTCCATGACCACCAATCGATCGACAGCATCGGGATAGTCCTTGGCGAACCGGGTGGCCACGCGCGCACCGCGATCATGCCCGACCAGCGCAATACGATCGACGTCCAGGGCCGAAATCAGTTCCCGGATGTCCTTTGCCATGTTGCGCTTGTCGTAGCCATGCGCTGGCTTGTCCGTCTCGCCATAGCCGCGCAGATCGGGAACGATGACCTTGTATTGCTCGGCCAGTACCGGGACCTGATGTCGCCAGGCATAGCTGGTTTCCGGGAAGCCATGAAGCAGGACAACCGGCGCCCCCTCGCCCGCCAGAAGAAAGTGCTGGCGGATGCCGTTCGCCTGGATCGTGTGGCCGCTTATCGAGGTCGTCATCTGTCGCTCCAGCTTGATTGACACAGTCCGAATAGCGGGCCCGTGTTGGCATGGATGATTTGATCACGATCTCCCGCTTGGCAATGGCATGCGCGCGTATCGGCGCGTGCTTGGTGCAGGTTTCAGCACGGAGCGAAAAATCGGAGCAAATTTCTTCAAGGAAGGGCGTAGGTGCAGACGCACAACACGAGCAGGAGCGTCAGCCAACCTCACTTTTGTCGGCCTGCAAGCGGGTAGCAGGAAATGCCAAGCGGCCGCACGATCTCTCAAGATTTGGAACGCGCAAGTCATCATTGTGGCACTGACTGGTGCGAGAGGGGCTTGCAGAGGCAGCTGATGCGATCGAATAAAAAACTGATGCGCTTGGCCGCCGTGGCGGTCATCCTTGGCGCCGTAGGGGCTCTCGGTATCAGTTACCAGCCCGGAATTCAGCCGATCGCGCGGCCCGCCGCGACGAGCTTCGATCGGCGGCAAGTGGCCGATGGTGCCAGGCTGACCGCGATTGGCGATTGCATCGTCTGCCATACGGTGGAAGGGGGCAAGCCTTATGCTGGCGGCAGATCGCTGCCGACGCCGTTCGGCACCCTCTACACCACCAACATTACGCCGGACGAGGCGACAGGCATTGGCTCTTGGTCTTTCGAAGCCTTCAGGCGGGCAATGGGAAAAGGTGTGTCGCAGGACGGCCGTCATCTATATCCCGCCTTGCCCTACGAGCATTTTACCCATGTCAGTGATACCGACCTGCGCGCCATCTATGCCTTCCTGATGATGCGCGAAGCGGTTCATGCAGAGGCGCCGGCGAATGACCTGATCCCACCTTTGGGCTTTCGCCCGCTCTTGGCCGGCTGGAAGCTGCTCTTTTTGCGCCAGGGGCCGATCGTCGCGGATGCGTCAAAGTCAGCCGATTGGAACCGCGGCGCCTATCTGGTGGAAGGGCTTGGTCACTGTGGCGGCTGTCATACGCCGCGCAATCTCGCCGGCGGCGAAGAAGTGAGCCGTGCCTATGGCGGCGGCTTTGCCGAAGGCTGGGTGGCGCCGCCCTTGAACGGCCGGAATCCAAGCAAGGAGCCTTGGACAGCACAAAGCCTCTTTGTCTACTTACGTACCGGTATGGAAGCGCGCCATTCGGTGGCGGCCGGTCCGATGGGGCCAGTCGTGCGGGATCTAGCAGCCGTGCAGGAAGAGGATGTGCGGGCAATTGCGACCTACATTGCTTCCAGGATGACCGGCACGACCTCGGCAGTGACATCTTCTGAGCCAGTGGATCGTCGAGAGGCGGCAGCGGCTCAGTTCCCCGAAGCCGCTGCCCTCTTCGCCGGCGCCTGCGCCGGCTGTCATGACCGGGGTGCGCCGATGATGGGGCAGGGACGTCCGGCCCTCGCCAACGTCACATCGATCCAACTGGGCGCGCCGGACAATGTCGCACAGGCAATCCTATCCGGCGTTGTCTCGCCCTTGGACAGAAGAACACCCTATATGCCCGCATTCGGTGCTTCGCTGACGGATCAGCAGATCGCCGGGTTGGTCAACTATCTGCGTGCCCGCTTCAGTGATAGGCCTGCCTGGCAGGATGTCGCGACAAGAATCACGGATATACGCAAATCGGGAGAAGGCCGATGACGATCGAACTCAAGGTAAATGGCCGCTCTGTCTCGGTTCATGCCGATCCAGCGACGCCGCTCTTATATGTCTTGCGAGACGATCTTGCATTGAACGGCGCGAAATACGGATGCGGGCTTGGCCAATGCGGCGCCTGCACCGTGCATGTCGATGGCAGGCCGGTCTTCTCGTGCGTGACGCCGGTCGCGGCGATCGGCGGCCGATCCGTCCGGACAATCGAGGGGCTTGGAACTCTCGACAAGCCGGGCATTCTGCAGGCGGCCTTCGAGCAGGAGCAGGCTGCTCAATGCGGCTACTGTATCGCCGGAATGATTATGCGCGCGCAGGCGCTTCTCGAGCGCAATGCGGATCCGAGCGAGGCCGAAATCAGGGCCTATATGCGAACGAACCTTTGCCGCTGTGGCACCCATATGCGAATCCTCCGCGCAGTCAAGCGAGCGGCCATCATGTTGAAGGATGCCCGAACCGAAACCGGAGCGGTGCAATGATGTCGCCCATCCCTGCCCGCCTATCGAGGCGCGGATTCCTGGGGGCAACTGGATTGGTTGTCGCGTTCTCGCTTGCAGGCCGCGCCTTCGCGCAGCAATCGGGCGGGGGAGAAGGTGGTGCCGGGCCTGCTGTGCTTGCTCCCGATCTTCCTGGAAGCCTGAAAAGCCATCCATTTCTGGATGCTTGGATTCAGATAGAAGAAGATCGGCCGATTACCGTCTTTACCGGAAAGGTGGAGCTGGGGCAGGGAATCAAGACCGCGCTCATTCAAGTCGCCGCTGAAGAACTCGATGTGGAGCCGGCAGCGATTCATCTGGTAACCGCGGATACCCTTCTTACGCCCGATGAGGGCCTGACCGCCGGCAGCCATTCCATGCAGGACAGCGGTACGGCCATTCGTAACGCCGCCGCGAATGTACGAATGCTTCTCTGCGCAGCAGCTGCCGAAAAATGGGGTGTATCTGCGATCAATGTCATGACGACCGGTACCGGCTCATTGCAAGCGCCGGACGGCAGGGTGGTTTCCTACCGTGAAATCGCAGCGACCATGTCGCTGCATGTTACGGCAATCCCCGACGCGCCTCTTCGTAAGCCATCGGTCTTTCGCTCAATTGGCAAGGAATTGCCCCGAGTCGACATTCCAGCCAAGATAACTGGCGGTGCCGCCTATATTCACGATATGCGGCTGCCCGGAATGCTGCATGCGCGGGTGGTGCGCGGTCCGAGCGTCGGCACACAAGTCGACAAGACGGATATCGACCTGGTCGCTGCCATGCCGGGCATCGTCAAGGTCGTTCGGAAGGGCGCGTTCATGGCGGTTGTTGCGGAGAAGGAATGGACTGCAATCCAGGCCATGCGGCAATTGCAGGCGGGCGCTTTCCGGCGTGTCGCCAAGCCGCTGCCAGGAAAAGGCGTGGTTGAAACGCTGAAAGCCCTGCCGACCCAGGAAATCGTCATTCTCGATACCAACGCTCCGGTCGCGCCGGCGGTGAAGACGGTTTCAGCCCGCTATACGCGGCCCTGGATCAGTCATGGATCGATCGGCCCCTCCTGCGCCTTGGCGCATTTCGAGGATGGCATGATGACGGTCTGGACGCATAGCCAGGGCACGTTCGACGTCCATCGCGTCGTCGCGGAGCTGATCGGCCTGCCGCAAGAGAAGGTTCATGCCATCCATGTCGAGGGCGCGGGGTGCTACGGCCAGAACGGCGCCGACGACGTTTCCGCGGACGTAGCCGTCATCGCCAAGGAGCTTCCCGGCAGGCCGATACGCCTGCAATGGATGCGAGAGCAGGAATTCGGGTGGGAGCCGCTTGGACCGGCAATGGTAACTGAATTGCGGGCGTCACTTGATACCAACAATGTCATTGTCGATTGGCGACACGAAGTCTGGAGCAATCCCCATAACAACCGGCCGGTTGGTGCCGGCGGTGTTCTGGCCGGGAGCGAGGTGACACCAGGGTTTCCAGTCCCGGAGGGAAAGCCCATCCCGATGCCGGAAGGGGACGGCAGCCGCAATTCGAATCCGCTTTATGCGCTGCCCAATATGCATGTGCTCTATCACTTCCTGAAGGACATGCCGATCCGCGTCTCCGCCCTGCGTTCACTGGGCGCGCATCTGAATGTCTTTTCGATCGAGAGCATGCTTGACGAACTGGCGAAAGCAGGCGGGATCGATCCCCTGGCCTTGCGTCTTGCCCATATGAAGGATGAGCGGGCCAGGGCCGTCATGCAACTGGCGGCCGAGAAATTCGACTGGTCGGGGCGGCGTCCAGGCGACGGTCGCATTGGTAGCGGCATGGGATTTGCGCGCTATAAGAACCTTGGCGCCTATTGTTGCGTCTTCTTGCAGGTCGAGATTGATCGCGAGACAGGCAATTTGGCCGTGCGGCGCGTCGTTGCGGCGGTTGATAGCGGCCAGGCTGTCAATCCCGACGGCATCAGAAATCAGGTGGAGGGCGGGATCGTACAATCCCTGAGCTGGAGCAGTCGGGAAGAAATGACATTCGATGCCGACACGCGCAAGGGTTTCGACTGGAGTTCCTATCCGATTTTCCGCTTCGAGGAAGTACCCGGTTCCGTTGAGGTCCACATTGTCAACCAGCCGGACATGCCGTTTCTGGGCACGGCGGAAGCGGCGCAAGGACCGACAGCGGCAGCCTTGGCGAATGCAATCGCGGATGCGACGGGAATTCGGCTGCGCGATATGCCCCTCAGCGCGGCGAAGATCAAAGCGGCGATCGGCGTCCTATAGCAAGACGGGCGACGCTACCGTCGCTTTTGGGCCGATTGCGGGACCATCGATACAGACCCCAAGGAATGTAGACTCTGCCCGGAACCTGATGAGGGTGAGTATAGGGCATCGACGGTCAGGCAGGCGGGAACGTCGGCTGGTCTGAAGCCCAGCCGACGTTGTCCATTTACGCCTTGATGAATTCCAGGACGTCGGCGTTGAACTTCTCCGCCTGCAATTGGGCGAGGCCATGTGATCCGCCGGGATAGACGAGCAGCCTAGCATTCTTCAAGATCCTGGCCGCTTTCTCAGCTGAGGCCTTGATCGGAACGATCTGGTCGTCACCGCCATGGATCACCAGTGTCGGCTTATCGATTCTCTTCAGGTCGTCCGTGTAGTCGATCTCGGAAAATTCCCGAATGCAATCGTATTCGCCCTTGATGCTGCCCTGCATTCCCATGCGCCAGAACGAATCGCGGAGGCCGTCGTTTATCTTGGCGCCTTCGCGATTGAAGCCGTAGAACGGGATCGAGATGTCCTTAAAGAACTGTGACCGGTTGAGCGCAGTACCCTTGCGAGTATCGTCGAAGACTTCCATCGGCACGCCGTCCGGATTGGCCGGCGTTTTCAGCATGAGCGGCGGGACGGCACCTACCAGAACGACCTTGGCAACCCGCTTCGATCCGTGCCGGCCAATATAGCGAGCGACTTCGCCGCCGCCGGTTGAATGGCCGATCATGATCATATCGGTGAGGTCCAGGTGATCGATGACGGCAGCCAGGTCATCCGCATACTGGTCCATCGTGTTGCCATTCCATGGTTGATCGGAACGACCATGGCCACGCCGGTCATGGGCTACCACCCGGTAGCCGAGCTGGCCGAAATAGAGCATCTGCGCATCCCACGCATCGCCCGACAACGGCCATCCATGCGAAAAGACGATGGGCCGTCCCGTTCCCCAATCCTTGTAGGCAATGCGGGTTCCGTCCTTCACGGTCACAAAATTGATGGTCATTTTTCTTCTCCGATATATGAATTTTCTTCCGCGAGGACCGAGGGTCCGGAGGCGACGATGTTCGCCCTTCCGAGGCCAGCAACTATTTCTGAAAAGGGGCTCGATCTCTTGAAGGCAACGCGGACGTTTTGGACAAACGGGGCGTAATATATACGGAACCCTGTGCGCTAACGGATCGCCGCCAAGACGGGTGAACGGCACGAGCGTAGATCAGGGCAGCAGCCGCACCGTGGCGATCACAGACTGTATTTCAATTCGACGCCGACATAATCGGAGTCGCTACCACCGGCGCGTCTGATCGCCTGGCCGACATCATAATGCACGGCCTCGAGGGCGCTGGAGAGGTATGGCGTTATCGCCCAGTCGATACGCAGCTGCTCATAAAGGCCGCTCCAGCTGCCATCTTCGCCGGCCGTTCCCTTGATCGGCACATTCGGCTGCACATAGACCGCATCCGCCGTCGTCTCGCGCCATTGCAGGCCGACCGCTCCCATGATCGAAACGCCTGGCAATGGCTTCAAGGTCAGCGACGGCTTCACATGCAGGATATTGGCATAGCCGGTATAGCCGGCGAGGGAGAAATAGTAGCCATTGGGAAACAGCGGGTTGAAGGTCTCCAGGCGGCCGTCATTGGGATGGGTATCGCCTGAAGCTGCATCCATCTGCAATCCCAGTCGCGGCTGCCAGGGCGTTGTCGAGAAAGTGTAGCCCAGGCGCGCGCCGGTCGCCCAGGCCAGCACGTCGCTGGCCCCGACTTTGCCCTGCTGGCCCATCGCCTCGACGTCCCAGTCGATATTGTCGCTGTTGCCGGCGAAGCGGACATCGATGATGTTGCGCGTCTCGTCACCGGCCGCATCGGGAAATTTGGCATCGGCGCGCTCGTAGCGCGCGTAATACGCGGAAAGTTCGTTGGTGCCAAGCACCTGGCGTTCGACACGCAGGGTATGAAACAGAAAATGGCGGTCAGAGAAGTCGTCGAACGGCGTACCGCTCCGATATTGCACGGGCTGGCTCACAAAGCCCAGCACGCGCCAGGGGCCAGATTCCCAATCTGCCCAGGCGGCGTCGAAGGATTGCCGGACGTTGGGGCCGTCACGCGATGAGACAAAGCGCTGCAAATCGAAATCGAAATCCTGGCGACCGATGCGGGCTTTCAGTTCGCCATTCTCAAACGCCCCGTCATAGGCAAGGAAGGCGAGGCGCAGGTCGATCTGGTCTTCATCGACCGGTCCTGCCATCTTCTTGCCTGGGGCTCGGTCATCCTCGAGCTGCGTGAAGATCTCCCAGCTTTCATTGAGATGAAGATCGAGATGCACTTGAGCCCGATCAAGCAGATAGCCGTCGGCCTTCTTGCCACCTGTGCCGAAGGCAGGGGCATCATTATATTCGTAACGCTCCCGGACGGTAGCCCCGAGGGAGAGATAGCTCTTGGGATCGCCGGGTATCAGCGGGACGTATTTGAGGGCATCAAGCGGCTCGGTCCTGAGGCGCGGATCGGCGAATACCGACCAATCCTCCTCCCAGCGGTTGGAGCGGATCGAGGGGCGCTGCGGCTGGGTGTCATCGGCAAGGGCCGGCTGAGTACCACCGACGGATAGCGCCAGCAGCAGCGCAATCGAGAGCTGTCGTCGGGATGCGGCGCCACGCGCGGAGGGCAGGTCATCGACCCGCATTGACATGCCCCTCAATTGGCAGTGGCGTGAATCTCGGCGATATAGCCGCCCGGGAATTCGACCAGAGCTGCCTTGCGGTGGTCAGCGGTATAGGGCTCCACCAGTACCTTGGCGCCGGAGGCCTTGGCCTTGTCCAGTGTCTCGTTCAGATCGGCGACTTCATAACCGGTCATCTCCAGGCCATAGGGGTAGGGGAGGTGACCGTCGGTTGCCAGCACCGTCATCTTGCCGAAGAGGGAGTCGATACGGATGCGGTGATAGCTGTCATTGGCGCGACCGATTTCGATGCCGGGCGCCTTCGGTTCGTCCGACACAATCTTGCCCTGGGAGAAAGCGAGGAAATCCTTGACGAATTCCTTTTGCTTGTCGGGCGAAACGTAGACGCGGTTCTCGGGAATGGTCGCGAGCTTTGGGTAATCGGGCGGCGTGGTGTGCCAGTAGAGCTGCATATTCACCCCGCCCGGCCACTGGATGACGGCGTCACGGCCGATCGGATCGTCGAACGGCGCGACGATGACGCTGGCACCGGCCTTGTGCGCGGCCTTCACGGCCTCGTCCAGCTTGGTGACTAGATAGCCCGTGCGCTCGGCGCCGAACGGATATGGCGCCGGCGTCTTGTAGCCAAATGCCGAAACCGTGCCGGCCGGCGTCAGCGCCAGCTGCGAGATCGTGCTGCTCGGCGTGGGGGTCACCGTGGCCACCACCTGCTTCGACAAGGTACCGCCGAAGGTTGCCTGGAAGCTCGTCATGAACTTGTCGTAGTCGGCAGGGTCGAGATAGACATGAGTGGTGTCGTATTGGGGACCGACGGCGTAGTTGACGGGCGCCGCTGTCGCCGTGGCCGTCGTCAGCGCCAGCAAAGCGCCGGCAAGACCCGTGCCGATAATCATGGCCTGGTAAGTCTTCCTCATCATCATCCCCATATCGCAAATAGCATTGGTCACGACTTCGGCCTCACCGACGGCCAGATCGGCGTCGCGTGATCGCCGAGGTTCATCCGCCAATGTCACATTCACGTTTTTCGCAGAACCACGCCGCAGCTGTCTTGATCGCGGATGCGGTCCTTTGCGCAAACGTGCTGCGACCCCAACCTTGGTCGAACGATCACCGGAGTGATCGCGGCGGCGATTTCCGGGGTGATCGCCGCTCAGAAGCGATTGGCCCGGCGCCAGGCGCCGGGGCTGACGCCCGTCACCTGGGTGAAGGTGCGGGTGAAATGACTCTGTTCGGCAAAGCCGCAGTTCTGTGCCACTTGCGCCAGGCTCTCCTCGGAGTCTGCAAGCTTGCTGAGCGCCAGCCTGACCCGCGCCTGGATAATCCATTGCCGCGGCGAAAGACCGGTCGAAATCCGGAAGGCACGGGAAAAATGGCTTTTCGAGAGATTGACGAGATTTGCCAAAGCGGCGACGCTGTGATCCTCGCGCAGATCCGCTTCCACTGTCGCCACCACCTTGCGCAATTGCCATGGCGCGAGGCCATTGACGGCCATGTCGGGCGCGCGTGTCAGCAGTAGTTCGGACTGGGTCACGCCGAGCATGACAGGGCCGACGGTGGCATTGCAGTTTACACGGGAGCGGCGCAGTCGGCTGGTGCGCTCATCAGCCCGCTTGTCTTCGCGTGGTCCGTAATTGCTGACGACGTGTTCGACCAGCAGCAGTCGCCAGCCCATCATGATGCCGGGATTGATGTCGGCGCCGCCGGCCACGAGTGCTGCGACGCTCTTGCCTAGGGCACTGATAAAGGGGTCGCGGAGGACATGCATCTCGCCGGCGGCGGCCACACTGTCAAACAGGATGGCGGTATCGTCGCCGGCAAGTGGTCCGAAATGAACATTGACGAAACTTGCCTGGCGGCGCCACGAAACGGCATGGCGCTGATGGGGCGGTACGATCATCACTTGTCCGGACCGCGCCGCCGCCGTCATCACCCTGCCGTCGCGCCGAACCCAGCGCACCTCGGCGACGGTCTTCTGGAGGGGGATCGCGATCTGGATGTTGTCGTGCTCATGTTCAGCCACGCTGTAAGCGCCGCAGCAGGCAACCTTGATCGCAAAATTGCTGGCCGTATCGCGATAGTAGAAGCTCGGCAGCTCGGATCCCGGGCGCAGCTCAAGGTGCGCGTCTAGCGGCATTCGATCCTGTGTCTTTGACATGGCAGGTTCACCGTTATTCGACGCGATTGACCCTCCGCAGGCAACGCGGCGAGACTTGACTCCTGGACTTCGCGGCCATCGGAGATCATAGCGCGCCTAATCGCGGTGCATTTTTATGCAGGTTCAGTAGTGTCGAACGCTTGAACGGGAATGATCTCTTTTTGCCAAAAGTGACAACATATAGCCCGGCTAATCCGCCGCTCGGCCAAGTTCCGATGACCCGCGATCAGACCCCACGATGTCGCTTCAGCGTAGAGGATCAGTGCTTTGAAATCGGCGTGAGTGACCGGCGCGTGGATGGCAGGAATCTGCGGCCTTTTCGCGCCAATCGGGCTGGTAGCATGTCACGAAAGCCGAAGTCCTTGCCACAATCTGGCACAGTCGGAAGCGATATCCAGCGATTTGGAGCTCAATTCCTTGAAAATCAAGAGCTTCCCTTCGGCGACTCTTTGACTTGCCGCTCAGCCGCCCGATTCCGGACGGTAATCGTTCAGCCGCCAAAGCGTGGTTCCGGTAGACCCTTCACGCCCAGGCCATGTACGGCGAAGAGACCGCCGGCCTCTGCCTCTGTCTGCCGCACACCTTTCACGGGACGGGACATGCTGGTGACATAGAGGATGTCGAGATTCCGGCCGCCGAACATGAGGCTGGTCAGATTGCGCACCGGAAACTCGATCATGCGATCAAGCGTGCCGTCGGGCGCGTAGCGGGCGATGCGGCCGCCGAAGACATGGGCGTTCCAGATATAGCCTTCGGCATCCACCGTCGAGCCGTCGAAGGTCCATGGGTAGTCGTGCGCCGTCAGGAACACGCGCCGGTTGGAGGCATTGCCCGTCTCGATGTCATAGTCGTAGGCGTACATCACCTTGTCGTAGGAATCACAGAAATAGAACGTCTTGTTGTCGGGGCTCCAGCAGGGACCGTTGGAACATTTGATGCCGCGATCGATCTGGTGAACCGTCAGATCCGGATCGAGCCGATAGAGCGCGGAGTTGCGCACCGGCCTCTGGCCGCGATCGGCAAATTCCCGGTCATGGTCATAGGACATATAGCCGGCGAAAAAACGCCCTTTCCGATCGACCTTGCCGTCATTGAGACGGTTCTCGGGCTCGTCGGCTTCCGGGTCGTTGATGTGGGTGAGCTTCTGCGTTTTGAAATCGTAGAGGCTGAAGCCGTTGGACAGGGCGACAACGGCGCCGCCGCCCTTGCGTATCGCCATCGAGCCGATATGCAAGGGAACGAAATAGCGCTTCACGTTGGAACCGTCGGCCCGACAGCTCCAGATTTCCGCCGCCGAACTGTCGATCCAATACAGTAGCTCGTCTTCGACGTCCCAGAGCGGTCCTTCTCCGAGGTAATTCTTGCAATCGACGACCTGGGTTATCTCAACCATCGCTCTCATCTCCCCTTGATAACGTGGCATTTCACCGCCTGCCTGAAGGCGGAGCACCGATAGAAGTCATTCACAGCGTCTCGACGTTCCCGTCGATGCCGATGGATTGTCCCGAGATGTTCTCTCCCATCGGCGACAACAGATAGGCGACCATCGCCGCGACATCTGCTGACGACACCATACGTCGCAACGAGATGAGGTCGAGATAACGCTTCTCCATTTCTTCATAGCTGATGGCGAGCTGCATGGCGCGGTCGCGGATCACGCGTTCCATGCGCGGCCCCTCGACGACACCGGGAAGGATGGCGTTCACACGAATGTTGTGTGGCCCAAGCTCCTTGGCGAGGCTTTGCGTCAGGCCGATGACGCCGAACTTCGCCGCCGAATAGGCGGTGCGGAACGGATAGCCGTGGCGACCCGCGACCGAGGACATGTTGACGATCGCGCCGCCGCCGCCTGCCTTGATCAGGGGCACGGCGTAATGCGTGCAGAGGAACTGGCCGGTGAGGCTTACATCGATGCAGCGGCGCCAATCGGTAAGGGAGATCTCTTCCACCCCGCCGGTCGGCCCGGCAATGCCGGCATTGTTGATGAGTGCGTCAAGGCCGCCGAGGCCGCTTCTGACGTCGTCGAACAAGCGTGCGACATCGCTCTCGTCAGCGACGTCGGCTTTTGAGGCTCCGCATGTGGGATTGGCCTGCGCGAATTCGGCAAGCGCCTCATCTGCAACGTCACAGATATGCACCCGTGCCCCATGGGAGATCAGCATGTCCGCGATGGCGCGACCGATACCACTAGCCCCCGCGGTCACGACAACGCGCAAATCTGGCTTCAAGCCATTGAGGATCGGCGCTCCGGCGGGAATTGGCATTCACATCTCCGATTAAAACTGACCACCACGGCAATGCGCGCCTGGGCGGCGTGCTTCTGCGGCTGTATTGGATGCGGAGGAAAGGATAGCGACACCGTCGGCTCGACGATCACGCTGCAGAAATCATCCGGCGAAAAAAGCAGATCTCTTCCGCCAAACCGCCCGATCAGAGGGGGCAGTTCCAACTACCGATATTGATCGAAGCGCCATTTGATCCTCCCCACACTACGTCTATGACCGCACGTTGATCGGCGTGTCCGCAGCTCTTTAGCGACGCTCCTGGAGACAGCCCCAACATGGCCCGGCCATCGCCCCAGCAGGCAGCAAGGCAAATATTCTCGATCAGCGAAACCAGGTCAATATCTAAGATAAAAAATATTTGATCACAGATAATCTGGCTATGATACAAGAATTTTCTTGCCGCGCGGCTTGCCGCGTGTGAGCAAAGAACGGTCTGGTGGCGCTGAGCGGATGCCCGAGCGACGGCCGGCATCCAGATTTTGAGCGGATGAATTGGTTGGCCACCGGATCTGGCGAAAACAACCTGACCTCCGGCGCAATCGAACCGCCACCGGCAGGAGCGTTAAAGGGGCGATATGGACGAGAGAGTTAGGCAGATCGACGTCAGCACCGTGCAGGAGAGGGTCTATCAGGAGCTGCGCAACGCGCTCTATCAAGGCCGCTTCATGCCTGGCGAAGCGCTGACGATCCGGTCGCTGGCGCTCTCCCTGGGGACCAGCCCGATGCCGGTACGCGAGGCAGTCCAGCGCCTGGTGACGGAAAATGCGCTGGTGCAAATGCCCAACCGCACCACACGCGTCGCGGCTCTGTCTCCCAGCGATTTTGACGAATGGACGAGGATCCGCGCCGAAATCGAGGGATATGCCGCCCAGCGTGCGACGCTGCGCTCCACGCCGGAACTGTGCAAAAGGCTGCGCGAGGTCAATGACGTTTTCCGTAAGGCCGTGGCGGACGAGGATTCGGGCGGCATGCTCGAGGGCAACCAACATTTCCACTTTGCGGTCTATCAGGCGGCCGGCTCCGAAGAGCTTCTGAAGATCATCGAGTCAATGTGGCTGCGTTTCGGGCCGATCCTGGCTTTTGTGCGGAACCTGCCTGATTCAAAAGTGATGTTCGAGCGCGGCATCGATGTGCATGAGCGCGTGATCGACGCCATGGAACGCCGAGATCCGGTAGGGGCGCGGTTTGCACTCGCACTCGATATCCGTGCCGCGGCGGCGTGGTTTCGCCACCACTATCATTTTGAGTCGCAAAACTGGGGAGCCAGCCCGAAGCCGCTTAGCGACGACATGAGGGCCGGTGGCGGACCGGATGCCCGGGGCCGGAAAGCGCATATCAAAGGCTGACCGTATCAAAGGCTGGCCGTATCCGGGCGCCGTCTCTAACGCCACGCGTCCAGCAGTGCCATGCAGCTTGCGGATAGCGGCTGAGATTTCCGGGGCGCTTCATCCATCTGCACGATCACCGATTGGGACGTCGCGACGCATTTGCCGTTCTGGAAGATGGCCTGTTCCCTGTGCATGGACCTGCGGCCGACCGAGGCAATCCCGGTTCCGACCTGAACCTCGCCGGGCCACAGGATTCCGCCAGAAAATCGATCGTCAGACGGGCAACGACGAAGCTGCATCCGGGGTCGGCCAGCGGTGCCGCCGGATCATAGAGCGCCGCCACGCGACCCGTTTCTAGGGGAACGTCGAGAAACCGCGTTATTAACGTGCCCCTGGCGATCGGTATCGCCGTAGCGAAGCTTATCGGCGCTTTGCAAGGGAAAGCTTTCAAGCAGATTCTCGCACAAGGCCTTGTTCTCCAGTGTCGTGAGCGGAGCGCAAATTTTCCTACCTTCCCGCGACGCACGGCCTCAAAAGTGCTATTTAATTTGTGATCACAGATCAACTATCTTGACACCAATGCCCCGGCGAGCCTTAGATGTGCCCGAACTGGGCCAAAAGACCTGGTCGCAAACAGAGGTCTGAAGCGCCCGGCTTCGCCGATAAGAGGAAACGTGCCGTGGCGCGGACCACGGGTTAGGGGAGGATTCAAATGGGATTGCGTGCCAAATTCGGCGCCATCGCACTTATGTGCCTGATGGCGGTACCGCTCGCTTTTGCGACAACACCGTCGAAGGCTGCGGATAAGAAACACAAGGTGTTTCTCAGCATGAGCTATGTCGGCAACGACTGGCAGGCCGAGGCGCAGAATATGATTTCCGCCATGGCCAAGTACTACGGTGATCAGGTGGACCTCAAGATCCAGGTCGCCGGCCCGGTGGCGCAGCGCCAGATCCAGCAGATCAATGCGATGGTCCAGGCCGGCGCCGAAGCCATCATCGTCTATCCGATCTCGCCGACGGCGCTCAATCCGGCAATCAAGAATGCCTGCGACAAGGGTGTCGTGGTCTTCGCCTATGATTCCTACGTCACCGAGCCTTGCGCCTATAACGTTGTCACGGATCAGGCCAAGCTCGCCTCCACCAGCGCCGAATGGGTTGCCAAGGCGATGAATTACAAGGGCAACCTGATCTTCGTGACCGGCGTCGCGGGAACCTCGGTCGACACCGCGCGCAGCGAAGCCGCCAAGGCCGTATTCGCGAAATATCCCGACATCAAGATCGTCGCCGAGCCCAACGGCATGTGGTCCCAGGCGGTTGCGCGCAAGGCGCTGACCGAGGTCATGTCGACCCGCAGCTGGGATGACATCGCCGGCGTCTGGGGGGCCACCGCCTGTGTCCAGTCGTGGTCGATGCAGCTGGAGGCGGGCCGGACCAAGCTTATCCCTTGCGGCACGGAAGGGTCGAACGGCATGCGGGTGATGATGTTGCCTAAGGGCAGCATCGAAGGGGCCACCGAGCCCTATGCGCCGGTCGGCGCGCCCGGCATCTCGATCGAAAGCCACACAGCGGCCGGCGCCTATGCGCTGAAACTGGCGCTCAAGGTGCTGAAGGGCGAGAAGGTCGACAAGAAGACCGTGATGCCCCTCGACGTCGTCACGCCCGACAACATCAAGCTGTGCAAGGACGGCAGCTTCGCCGAGCTGAAGCAGGGGTGCAATGTATTCGACCCGGCTTTGGTTCCGTCCGGTTGGTTCTCGGTGATCTACAGCGCCGATACGCCGGAGGTCGGCTTCCAGGCCGCCTTGACCGGCCAGCCCGAACCGCAACAGTGATGAATACCGCCGGCAGTCCGCGCCCGTGCAGGCGCGGGCGGCCGGCATCTCGGCACCCGCAGATGCAGTGGTAGAAATGGCTTCGGCGATCGCTATCAGTCAATTGAGTAAGCGCTTCGGTGCGACGGTCGCTCTCAATGAAACATCGTTCTCCATAGGAAGCGGCGAAACGCACGCGCTCTTAGGAGAGAACGGCGCGGGAAAATCGACGGTCGTCAAGATCCTCTCCGGCCTGCTGACACCGGATAGCGGAACGATCCGCATCTTCGACAAGCTCGCGGGAATCGCCAGCCCGCGTCAGGCGAGCGAGCTTGGAATCGAAACCGCCTTTCAGGAGCTGCCGCAAATTCCCGATCTGACCGTCGCAGACAATCTGCTGATGCCGGACTTCCCGAGACGGCTGGGTGTGTTCGAGAATCGCAGAAAGCGCAAGGCCATCGTCGATGCCATATTGGCGAAATTTGCCCTCGGCGACATCGATCCCGACGCGGAAATCCGCGGCCTCGATCTTTCCGTGCGGCAGAAGATCGAGATCACCCGCGCCTTGGCCCGCAAGCCAAGAATCCTGCTGCTCGACGAGCCGACGGCGGCGCTCTCCGAAAATGACGTTCTATGGCTGGAGCAGCGCGTGGAAGAGGTCAAGGCAACCGGCGCGACCGTCGTCCTCATCACCCACCGTATGCAGGAAGTGCGGCAATTCTGCGGCCGCCTGACTGTCCTGCGCGGCGGGACCGCTGTCGGTACCTCCGACACCGCCGATATGAGCGACCGCGAGGTATTTCAGCTGATCGTCGGCCGCGCGATAGAAACGACTTTCCCGAAGAAGCCGCCGCGAACCTCGCATGATATTGCCGCACCCGCCCTTGTCGCGAAGGGCTTGAAATCCGGGCATCGCCTCAGTGACGTCAACCTGACCCTCCGCCCCAAGGAGATCCTCGGCATCGCCGCCTTGCAGGGCATGGGGCAGCTCGAATTGTTCACCACGCTCTTTGGCATGACGCCGCTGGAGAAAGGGGAGATCGAGATCAACGGCGCGCCGGTATCCATCGAATCGCCGCGTCACGCGATCGCCCTTGGCATCAGCATGGTGCCGGAAGATCGCAAGACGCAGGGGCTGGCGATCCGTCAAAGCGGCCGGGAGAATGCCGCGCTTCCCACGATCAGGAGCTTCTCCAGATTCGGCTGGATCGATACCGCCAGGGAAGCGAGGGAGGTCGACCGGATCTTCGAGCGAATGCAGCTTCATCCCCGCGCGCTCTATAAAACGGCGCAGACGCTGAGCGGCGGCAATCAGCAGAAGATCGTTCTGGCGAAATGCCTGCTCGCGCAGAGCAACATCATGCTGCTCTTTGATCCCACGCGGGGCGTCGATATCGGCACCAAGCACGAGATGTACCGGGTCATCAGCGACTTCGCCGCCGACGGAGGCTCGGTTCTGTTTCATTCGACGGAACTGCCCGAGCTTGTCGGCCTGTGCCATCGGGTCGCCGTTCTCTATCGCGGACGCATCGTCGCGCTATGCGAAGGCGGTGATATTTCCGAAGAGCATATCGGTACTTTGATGCTTGGTTCGTCGCGCCAAAATGATCGGCGCCACCGACAGGTGATTCATGGCTAGTGACGTCTATGGTGCCCGGCACCCCTATCGGTTCCGTCGAAATGTCGCGCGCAATGGCGGGCTTCTATTGGCGTTCGCTACTTTTGCCGCCGTCGTTCTCATCATCGCGGTCAGTATCACCCAGCCTTTCGGCTATTTTGATTTCAGCAGTACGGTCTCGACCACGACGCCGCTTGCTTTGGCCGCGATTGGCGAAACGATCGTTGTCATCGGTCGCGGGCTCGATCTTTCCGCGGGCGCGGTGATCTCGCTGTCGAACTGCCTGGTCGTCACCCATATGGGCGACGGCACCGCGTCGATCGTCGCCTGGACAATCATCGGCGTCCTTGCCGGCACCTTGGTCGGCGCGGCGAACGGGATTCTCGTGGTCGCCTTTCGGCTGCAACCGATCGTCGCCACCCTCGCGACGATGTTCATCGCCCAGGGTTTGACATTACTGGTGATGAATGAACCCGGTGGTGCGGCGCAACCGGCCTTCGCGCAATTCTTTACCGGCGACGCGATCCCCGGCGTCGTGCCGATGCCGGCGGTCGTTCTCGGGCTTGCCCTGTTGCTATGGGGATTAATCCGGCTTTCACCCTTCTCGACAGGCATTTATGCGATCGGCAGCGATCCCGCCGCCAGCTTCTCGAAGGGCCTGCCGGTCAATCGCATTCGCCTGCTCACCTATATCATCGCCGGCACGTTCTATGGTGCCGCCGGCGTGTTCCTGACGGCGCAGACCGGATCGGGAGATCCGACAGTTGGTCCGCCGATGCTGCTCTCCATCTTCGCCGCTGTGGTGCTGGGCGGAACGGCGCTTGCCGGGGGGACGGGTGGATGCGTCGGAACGGTCTTCGGCTCGTTCACGCTCATGCTGATTGTGAACCTGCTGCTGGTCTATAACATCTCACCATATTTCAGCACCGTCGTCGAAGGTGGGCTTCTCATCCTGGCGGCCATAGCTCTGTCGATCGGGCGTGGCTCCTCCGGCCTGCTGCCGACCCTGATGGCTTCGGCGAAAGCGCTGTTGCCCCAGGCATCGACAGTCAGATTGAAGAGGCCGGCACCCGCCGGTACGGACGAGGCGTCATGGCACTTGCGCCAGGATCCGGCCCTGCCGTCCGCGCGTTTCATGCGCTGGTGCAGCATCAATGTGGAAACGCTGCGCTTCGTGCTTCCGTCATTCGTTGCTTTCGTGATCATCGTCGTGGTGACGCAGCTGCTCTTCGGCGGGCGCGTGTCGGTCGGAAGTTACCTGAATTCGTTGCTGGTGTTGACGTCGTTTCTTGCCATCCTGGCGCTGGGGCAAGGCGTCGTGGTGCTGAGCGGCGGGCTCGATCTGTCGATCCCGTCGATGATCACCTTGTCCGGGGTTCTGCTGACCGGGATGACGGTCGCCAACGGCGCCGGGGTTTATTGGGCGCTGCCCGCCGTTCTCGCCGTCGCCGCCGTCGTCGGCGCGCTCAATGGATTGGCTGTGGCGGTCTTCGGCATTTCCCCTTTGATCGTCACGCTGGCCATGAACGGGATCTTATATGGCGTCTCGCTCATCTATTGCGGCGGGACACCGGCGGGGCGTTCGCCGGAAGCCGTTACCTGGGTAATGACCGGCTCGCTTTTCGGCATCACGCCGATCGTCTATGGGCTGGTAGCCTTTGTCGCCGTCGCCACATTGGCTCTCGGCCGGACGGTCTACGGCAGATACCTTTATGCTGTCGGAAACGGACACACAGCTGCCCGATATGCCGGCGTTCCGATCATCTCGACAGTTGTGACGACATACGCCGTCAGTAGCGTCTGCGCCGCCGTCGTCGGCATCATGCTGGTCGGCTTCAGCGGCCAGGCATTCAACGATATGGGCGATCCCTATCTGCTGCCGTCGATCGCTGCCGTCGTCGTCGGCGGTACGCTGATGAGCGGCGGCAGGGGGCATTATCTCGGCATGTTCGGCGGGGCGCTCGCCCTCACGGCCCTGACGACCGTCCTCTCCGGATCATCGGTCCCCGTCTCGGTACGCAGCATCATTTTCGGCGCCGTGATCCTGTCGGCCGTTCTTGGCCTGCGGGGCAAGGCGGAATCTTAGAATCATCGGTTAAACCTGACGCCCGAGGGAGAAAAGAAATGTCACTGCGTCCAGTCCGTCGCATCGTGACCACCAACGACAAAAATGGCCGGTCCCGCGTCCTGAAGGATGGCTATGCGACCAACACGATAACGGTGCTGACCGAACTTTGGATCACCGACGGATCGCCTGCGACCTATGATGGAGATGAGGACAACGCGGAACGATCGAACCAGCTGGAACCGCCGGCCGGGGGCACGCTTTTCAGGTATTTCGAAATCGAGCCGGAATCGGCGAGCGCGCATTTGACCACAGCGGAACGGGAGGCTGCTGCCGCCGCCTGGTTTGCGGACATGAATGGCGCGCATCTTCGGCCCGATACCGCCCGTCACCCGGCCATGCACAAGACGCCTTCGGTGGATTACATCATCCTGCTCTCCGGTGAAATCACCCTGGTGCTTGATGAGGGCGAGGTCGATCTGAAGCCGCTCGACGTCGTCGTGCAGCGCGGCACCAATCATGCCTGGGTCAATCGGGGCAGCGAAACGGCCCTGTTGATGGCGGTGCTAGTGAGTGCGCGTCATCCATGACACATCAGCAACCAGCGGTTCTGGAAGCCGCGAACATCCGCCGGGTGGCCATCGTCGGCTGCGGAACGATCGGTGCGAGCTGGGCGGCCCTCTTTCTCTCGCGGGGGCTGAGCGTCACGGCGACCGATACCGATCCAGCGGCGGAGGGGCGCCTTGTCAAATTCTTGCAGGCGGCCTGGCCGGCGCTGAGCAGCCTTCGCAGAAGTGCCGATGCATCCGACGCCGATGCGTCTCGTCTTGATGCAGCTCTGGAGCGGCTGCGTTTCGACCCGGATTTGCAACGCGCCTGCGCCGACAGCGACTTTGTTCAAGAGAACGGGCCGGAGCGGGAAGCGATAAAGATCGATCTCATGAAGCGGATCGATGCCTCCGTCCGCCCCGGCGTCATCATCGCCTCCAGTTCGTCGGCGCTGCAGATCTCCCGGCTGCAGGAACAATGCCGCTATCCGGGACGGGTCGTGCTCGGCCATCCCTTCAATCCGCCGCATCTCGTTCCATTGGTCGAGGTGGTAGGCGGCACCGCCACGACCGAGGAAGCGATCGAGCAGGCGATCGCCTTCTACAGCCGGGTCGGCAAGACGCCGATCAGAATGCTGAAGGAAATGGAGGGGCATATCGCCAACCGCCTGCAGGCGGCGGTCTTTCGCGAAGCCGTCTCGCTTCTCGACCAGGGTGTTGCCAGTCTGCGCGACATCGACATTGCGCTGACCGAGGGGCCGGGCCTACGCTGGGCGCTGATGGGTCCCTTCCTGACCTTTCACCTGGCCGGCGGGACGGGCGGCATACGGGCGTTCTTCGATCAGTTTTCACCGATGCAACGCTCGCTCTGGGCCAAGCTGGGCAGCCCTGTCCTGGATGAACGGCTGAGGCAACGGGTCATCCAGGCGGTCGATGAAGAGATTTCCAGGCTCGACCAACCGGCCCTGGTTCATTGGCGGGATGAAGCGATCACCTCTCTCGTCAAGGTGAAGCAATCGTTCGAAAAGCCGGAATAGACACCAGTGCGGCGGATGGCGGCCGCAGGAATCCGTGTTCGAAGGAGAAACGACCGTGGCGACTGCAAACAAACTGATCATCACCTGCGCCATCACCGGCGGTGTCCATACGCCGACGATGTCGGAATTTCTGCCGGTCACGCCGGATGAAATCGCCGCGCAGTCGATCGCCGCGGCCGAGGCGGGCGCATCGATCCTGCATCTTCACGCCCGGGATCCGATCGACGGCCGGCCGACACCGGATCCGGCCGTGTTCCTGCAGTTCCTGCCGCGCATCAAGCAGGCGACCGATGCCGTCATCAACGTGACGACGGGCGGCGGCCTCAACATGACGCTGGATGACCGGCTGGCAGCACCGCTGCGGGTGAAGCCGGAAATGTGTTCGCTCAATATGGGCTCCATGAATTTCGCGGTCTTCCCGCTCGCCGACCGCTACTCTTCCTGGAAGCATGACTGGGAAGAGCCCTATCTGCGCGGCACTGCGGATTTCATCTTTCGCAATACCTTCCGGGATATCGAGCGCATTCTGCGGACGCTTGGCGAAGAACACGGGACCAAGTTCGAGCATGAGTGCTACGACGTCGGCCATCTCTACAACTTGGCGCATTTCGTCGATCGGGGACTGGTCAAGCCGCCGTTTTTCGTTCAGATGATCTTCGGCATCCTGGGTGGTATCGGGCCGGATGCCGACAATCTTCTCTTCATGAAACGGACGGCGGATCGTCTCTTCGGTTCGGATTACCGCTGGTCCGTGCTGGCGGCGGGGCGCCACCAGATGCCGTTCGCAACCCAGGCGGCGATGCTGGGCGGGTCAGTACGTGTGGGGCTGGAGGACTCGCTTAATATCGGCAGGGGAAAGCTGGCTACGTCAAATGCGGAGCAAGTAACCAAGATCCGCGTAATCTTGACCGAGCTGGGCTATGAGATTGCCACGCCGAGCGAGGCGAGAGAGATGCTGGATCTGAAGGGCGGCGACCTTGTCGACTTCTGAGTCATAACTGCTTGGCTGCGCGATACGGCTAGAGTTACCAGGTGGGCGATTCCACGGTATCGATACGGTCAGGTTCGTGTAGCTGTTGATTGTATCTGCTGCGCCCAGCGGACCTTAGCCCAAAAGACGGGCCGAACCACAATAGCGAATGTATCGTCGGATCCGTAGCTCTGTTGCCAGCGGCCGCCGGGCCGCTTGGCCCGACAAGCAGTTCGGGCCGTTGAATCTTTTCTCACTCTGCTAATCCATTGATTTCCAGTGCGCAGATATGCCCAGGGTGGTGCACTATTCCTCCTCGCATGAAACACAATAAGTAACCTCAGGATCGGCGGCTTGCAGTTTCGCCGCATAGCGCCAATGTGTGGTCGCCCGCCGTCCATCTAGAATACCGCTCGCCGCCAGCAGGAACGCGCCCATGCAAACGCTTGCCGTACGGCGCGCGGCTGACGACATGGCGCGAATAAAATCGCTCGCCGCGCGTGGCGCCGGCCGGGCAGGGCGCAATCACCTACCACGATCAGGGTATCGATCGTCCTGGGGGTGGCTTTTCCGTCACCACCTTGAGGCCGGTGGAACTCTCGATGGTGCCCCCTTCAAGCGACATGACGTTCAGGCGATAGCTGCCGGGATCGTCTCCATGGCAGCCGAGAAGGCCTCGAGCGGACCGGTCAGGTCGAGCAGCACAAATCCCGGATAGACGAAAAGGCGATGTCCCGTGCGATGGCCGAAATCCTCGGATTACCGTCCTTCGAGACATTAACAACCGTCATTATGGTCCGGTCGACACCCGCTTGGGCATGCACTTCAATTTTCCGGCTGAAGAAGGAGAGCAGATATGTGTGGTGATGATTGCGGCACATCGGGACGCCGATCATTCCTGACGGCCCTGACGGGGGGCACACTCACGGCGACGACTGGCGGCGAGGCCCAGGCGGCGGTCCCGGGCGCCTATGCCGACGGTCCACCCGGCTCTTGCGAAAGGCGTCGGGCGACCCGGTGCTGACGCCCCCGCATTGAGCCGTGGCCCCCGTGTTGACACCCGGATGCCGGACCACCCGCCGGCATCCCTGGAACGGAGAAAGATGACAATTTGTGTCGTCGCCCCTCGCTGAACTCGCTTACGATGCCGTTCAATGCGACCATGCGGCGTCGATGTGGGACGTCCCACTGACAACCCAAGAACATTGAGCTAACCTGCATGGCGAGCACCGATCCAGACCACGCCGCTGGATCGTCCCGTCGCGAAATCCTGGCCAGCAGTCTGGGGCTAGCCGTCGCCGTCGCAATGCCGGCGGCGATCACAGCGGGACCGACCCAAGCGGCAAGCTTTCCCGCCGATCTCAACAAAGGAGCCCAAACCATGAGCACGATCACCACCAAGGACGGCGTCCAGATCTTCTATAAGGACTGGGGCCAGGGCCAACCCATCGTCTTCCACCATGGCTGGCCCCTCAGCTCGGACGATTGGGACACCCAGATGCTGTTCTTCGTCCAGCACGGCTATCGGGTCGTCGGTATCGATCGCCGCGGCCATGGGCGGTCGAGCCAGGTCGGGGACGGGCATGACATGGATCATTACGCCGCCGACGCGGCAGCCGTGGTCGAACATCTGGATCTGCGCAATACGGTTCATATCGGTCACTCGACCGGCGGCGGCGAAGTGACCCGCTATGTCGCCCGGCACGGCAAGGGCCGGGTCGCCAAGGCGGTGCTGATGTCGGCCGTACCGCCGATCATGGTGAAGACGCCCGGCAACCCCGACGGCCTGCCCATCGAGGTATTCGACGGGCTCCGCAGCGCCCTGGCCGCCAACCGCGCTCAGTTCTACCGTGATGTGCCTGCGGGCCCGTTCTACGGCTTCAACCGGCCAGGCGCCAAGCCGCTGGAAGGCGTCATCCAGAATTGGTGGCGCCAGGGCATGATGGGTGGTGCCAAGGCGCATTACGACGGCATCAAGGTGTTCTCCGAAACGGATTTCACCGAGGACCTCAAGAGCATCGATGTGCCGACGCTGGTGATGCACGGGGATGATGACCAGATCGTTCCGTACAAGGACGCCGCGCTGCTCTCAGCCAAGCTCCTCAAGAACAGCACGCTGAAAATCTATCCAGGCTTCCCCCATGGCATGCTGACCACCCATGCCGAGGTGATCAACCAGGACCTCCTGGCCTTCGTGCGGAGTTAGGATCGGGCAGCCCCCGATGGGCCTGCTCGATGGCCCGTCGGGGATGTGCGATCCCGCCTCTGAGAGTCGGATCGCTTACACGGAATCGCTTCGCGGCTCTGTGCAAAGCGTGAATCTGCCTCTGGGTAAGCGCGCTCGGCGTCACCCGCCGGCTTGCCGCTATTGCTTGGCCGCATTTGCGAAGGCAAGCAGGCACTTTGCTGTTTCGCCATCGGCTTCGACGTCAATCGCGATGGCGCGGTAAAGCCGGGCGATCTCGTCATAGATATCGGCGCCCGCTGCGGGATCGCCGATGAAAGCGGCGATCTCCGACATCTCGCCGTCGAAGCGATAGGCCTTCGGCAGCATCGCGGGAACAGTGCGGGCGAGCCACTGCAGCAGCTGCGGCTGGCTGGAACTGAGTTCAGCGATCAAATGTGAAGCCGCCCCAGCGCGCGTTGCCGCCAATATCATTGCCGCACCCAATCCCGTCAGGCCCTTGGTGATGCCGGCATAGGACATCTTCAGCGCCGACGCCGCGCCGATCGGACCCTCGATCACGCGGAGATCGAGACCGCGATCCTTCAATACCGAGAGCTGCTGCGCGCCGGGGCCGCAGGCATAGATCGCAGGATCGTATCCGTCTTTCGGCGGGGCGCCGATGATACCCGCATCGACCACCTGGTCGGCGGTGCCGGCGAAAAGCGCGGCGACCGATTGCATTGTCCGGGGGCTGATGGCATTGCAGTCGACAAATATCCGCCCGCGTTTGGCGCCGGCAATGGCCGCGACGGCGGCGGCAACGGACATCGCCTGCGACGGCGGTACGATCGACAGGACGATATCCACTGCCGCGAGATCGGGCCAGGCGCCGGCGCGCACGCCCATCGACGCCGCGCGCTTGCGGCTGGCCTCGCTGCGTCCTTCCAGGACCGTCAGAACATCGACGCCGGCGGCGACGAGCCGCCCGGCCACAGCGCTTCCCATGGCGCCCAGGCCGAGAATCGCGACACGGAAATGCTTGTTGTCCATGGCATCCCCAATATTTCCGGTGGTTGAAGGCGCTGTGACGTCTTCCGCAGGCGCCCTATAGGACAGGACGGGATGGCCGCGCTGGCCGATCGCCCGACGCAGCGGGAGAGGCAACGACTACATCATATCTGGCGATGGAATTTAACAGCTTATTGCGGCTCCCGGTCCCCCGGTCTATGGCCGGCCGCGCCATCCTCTCCGGTTAGTCGGCTTCTCAGGGCAGCGGGCCGGTCAGGAACAGCGTCACGCGGATCCCTCCATGCGAGACCGGACCGGCCGGCGGCGCGAAGGGCAGGCCGGTCGCGCCGGCGAGGGACGCCTCGTTGGTGATGATGCCGACGCGCCAACCGCGAAATTGCGCGAGGAGCGTCTGGCCGAGCGCATTATAGAGCGCATAGAGCGGCTTCTTGTCGCCGATGCGCGTGCCATAGGGCGGGTTGACGATGACGAGGCCGGGCTTTCCGCTCGGCGCCGCCAGGTCGCTGATCGCGTGCTGCTGGAACTCAGTCATCTCGGTGACGCCCGCGCGGGCGGCATTGGCGCGGCTCATCTCGATCGCGCCGGCGTCGCGGTCGCTGCCGTAAAACCGGATGCCCACATCGCGGCTGCCCGATTTTCCGCCGGCGCCCTTTTCACGCAGGCGCTTCCAAGCTGCCGCGTCAAAATTCGCGAGCTGCTCGAAAGCGAAGTGCCGTGACCGGCCCGGCTTCAGTCCGGCGGCGATTTCCGCCGCCTCGATGATAAAGGTGCCTGACCCGCACATCGGATCGACCACGGGTTCCGTGCCGTCATAGCCGCATTGGCGCAGGAAGAGAGACGCCAGGTTTTCCCGCATCGGCGCCTTGCTGACGGCCTCTTTATGGCCGCGCTTATGCAGCGATTCGCCCGAGGTATCGATGCTGATGGTGCACAGGTCATCGTCGATGCGCGCCTTGATGCAGAGCTCGGCATCGGCGGAGACCGGCGCGCCAAGCTCGTCCTTGATCGCCTTCTCGATCCGCTGCGCCGCTGCGCCCTGGTGGTAGATGCGGGAAGCCTTGCAGGAGGCTTCGACGCGGAACGGCACGTCCGGTCGCAGGATTTCGCGCCAGGCCACCCGGCGCGCCCGCTTGTCGAGCTGGGCAAGATGGAGCGCCCGGAACTCGGCGATACGCGCGAGAACACGGCTGGCGCCGCGAATCTCGAGATTGGCGCGCCAGACCTCCGGCCAGCCGCCCCTGATGGTGACGCCGCCCTTGACCGGCTTTGGCCCGCGGAATCCCCGGGCTTCGATCTCCGCGCAAAGCGTGGATTCCAGGCCCGGAGCCGTCACGACGAAAATCTCGAAATCGCTATCTGTGTCCATCCCGCTTACATATCGCGGCGACCGCCGGTTATCGACATCTTTCTCTACCGGATCACGTCACCCAGCGCGGATCAGCCCGGCCAATTGGGGCGTTGGGGGCAATCCGGGTCGGAACCGGGACTTTTGCGCCGGAAAGCTGCCCGATATGGCCATGCCGGGCGATCAGAACGCTGATTCGGCCTCACAGGCGCCGCAGGTGATCCAGGGCGATTGCGGTCGCCGAGGCGCGGTTCTCCACGCCGAGCTTTTCATAGACCTGTTCCAGGTGCTTGTTCACCGTGCGCGGGCTGATCGAGAGAATCTCGCTGATATCCTTGTTGGCCTTGCCGCGCGCCAGCCAGATCAGGACCTCCGCCTCGCGGGCGGTCAAGGCCAGTTGCCGGCGCAGCCGGTCGACTTCGTTTGCCGGCTCGATCAAGCTGAGGCGCAGAAGCGTCTCGCTTTGCCGCAGGCGGCCGAGATAGGCGAATTCGAGCTGCGCCTCGCCGACCGTCAGGTTGAAACTCGGCGCATCGCGCCGGCCGCCGGTCGGATGCGCCAGCCACGCGCGCACGGCCGGCGGAAGGACGCCGCCGTCGCTGTCGCCGCGCGGGAAGAAGCGCTGCAACAGCTTGGTCGCCTGCGGCGTGGACCAGCGGATCTCTCCGTCATCGCCGACCGAGAGGAGGAAGCGGCCGGCGGCATCCAGCGCCACCTGGGCTGTCTGTCCGCGTCTGGCATTCACCAGATGCACCCGCATCCGCGCCATCAACTCCTCGACCATCACCGGCTTGGTCAGGTAGTCGACACCGCCGGCTTCCAGGCCGCGCACGATATGCTCGGTCTCGCTGAGGCCGGTCATGAAGATCACCGGCACATGCATGAGATCGGCGCGCTGCTTCAGCTGCCGGCAGGTCTCGAACCCGCCCAGGCCCGGCATCACCGCGTCGAGCAGGATGAGGTCGGGGGTAATCCGCTGTGTCAGTTCCAGCGCATTCTCGCCGTTCACCGCGACCAGGACCGTCAGGCCGGCTCCTTCAAGCGCTTCGCTGAGAAAACCCAATGTGTCCGGCGAATCGTCGACGATCAGGACGATATCGCGGGACCCGGCCAGATCTGTCGCTGCCGCATCCGCTGCCGGCCCGCCCGGCGCGACAGGCTGGCTCGCGACAGGCTGGCCCGAGACAGGTTGGCGCGCGTGCGGGTTGCGGGAGTCAGGATCGGCGCTCACGGCACGCCTCCAGGACTGTCATATATTGCTTCAAGTCGAATTCACGGACCAATTTGCGCAAGGCGGCGGCGAAGTCACCGTGGGTCGCCATGAGCTCGTCCAGCTTGATCTCGATCCCGCGTACATAGCCGATCAGGCCAAGCTGGTGAAGATCGTCGATATGTTGCAAGGGCGGCAGGGACGTCATGTCGACGGGCCATGCGGCGAAGACCGGCGCTCGCAGTTGCGTGCCGGTCCTGGCGCGCGCGGCAACGCCGGAGCCGCCGGCGCGATTGGAAGCCTCTGTTCCGTCTTCGGCGGCGAGGTTTTCCGCCTCCTGGTATAGCCACTCGATTTCCAGCAGCTTCTGCAGCTTCCGGAACAGGAGGTGGAGGTCGATCGGCTTGACCAGGAAATCGTCGTGATCGGCGTCGCTTTCGCCGTCGCGTATCGTCTCCTCCTGGCGTCCGGGCCGCTGCTCGTCGACATTGGCCGAGGCGATCAGGATGCGCAGATCCGAAGCGCCGCCTTCCCGCAGCTGGCGCGCCACCTGCCAGCCGCCGAAGCCGGGCATGGAGAGATCGAGCAGCAGCAGATCGGGATGCACCTGCCGGACGAGATGCAGGCAGGATGGTCCGTCCGAAGCAAAGTAAAGATCGAATCCCAGCGGCGACAGCACGTCGCGCAGCAGGTCCAGATGGGCGATGTCGTCATCGGCCGCGACGATGCTGCGCCGTCTGCCGCGGTAACCGATGATGCGCAGATCGCGCACCGGCGCGGCATTGCCGGCTGCCGGCTGGGGTTGCGTCGCGGCGGAGAGCGCCAAGCGCAGGCGGAACACGCTGCCGATATCGGGCTTGCTTTCGACGGAAATCTCTCCGCCCATGATTTCCGCCAGCAGTTTGGTGATGGTGAGGCCGAGCCCCGTTCCCGGCACCAGCTGTGCGCCCCCCTGCCGCCCGCGTTCGAAGGGCTCGAAGATGCGGGGCATGTCCTCGGCCGCGATGCCGATGCCACTGTCGATGACTTCGATATCGCAGACCTGGCCGCGATATTGAACGTGCAGGCCGGCATGGCCGGCGGGCGTATATTTGACGGCGTTCGACAACAGATTGATCAGGATCTGCCGCAGGCGCTTTTCGTCGCCATATACGACCTGCGGCAAATGGGGCGAATGGTCGTAGAAGAATTCAAGGCCCTTGGCCTCCGCCTGCAGGCGGAACATGTCGACGATCTGGTCCAGCAATTCGTGCAGCAGGATCCGGTCGCGGCTGAGCTGCAGGCGGCCGGCTTCGATCCGCGCGATATCCAGCAGGCCGTCGATCAGGGTCGACAGGTGTTCGGCGCTGCGGCGAATAACCTTGACTGCATCGCGCCGGTGTCCCGGCAGCCGGTCGTCGCGCTCCAGCAACTGCGCATAGCCGAAAATGCTGTTCAAGGGCGCCCGAATCTCATGGCTCATGCCGACGACATAGCGGCTCTTGGCGATATTGGCGGATTCGGCCGCGGTCTTCGCCTTTTGCAGTTGGTCATAGGTGCGTTCATGCGCCTCGATCTCGTGGGTCAGCATCTGCGTCTGGCGCTCGCTTTCCTGCTCGGCGACATGCCGGCTTTCATGCGCCAGGACCATCAGCCAGGCGGCGATGCCGGAAATCCCGATGAGGGCGAAATAGACCGAGAAGAGGGTGGTATGGACCGCCGCCGCATCGCGCGCCGGCCCGGTCGTTCCCTGAAAGACGCCGATCAGCAGCAGGGCGCCGCCGATCACCAGATTGAAGATAAGGAAGAGGCCGGCGAAATGGCCGAGCCTGGAATTCAATCCCTTGGCGAGGCGGGACGGCAGCAAGAGGCCGAGCAACTGGTGCAGCTGCTGGCTGAAGCGGCTATTGGTCTTGCAGAGATCGTGGCAGCGGGCATCAAGGCTGCAGCACAAAGAACAGATCGGTCCGTCATAAGCCGGGCAATGCGACATGTCCTCATGCTCGAAGGCATGCTCGCAGATGCAGCAGGTCAGCGGCCGGCCGGGCTCGGCATCCGCCGCCGGCAAGGAGGACGGACGGGCGATATAATAGCGCCCCCTGGTCAGGTAGGCGATCACCGGCGCGGCGAAAATGGCGATCGACAGGCCGATGAACGGCGCAAGCGCCTGGGGCGCGCGGCCGAAAGCGCCGAAGAAGGCGGCCGTCGAGATGATGATGGAGAGCAGCATCGCCCCGGTGCCGACGGGGTTGATGTCATAGAGATGAGCGCGGCGAAACTCGATCGAGCGCGGGCTCAGGCCCAGCGGCTTGTTGATGATGAGGTCGCCGACCAGCGCGCCGATCCAGGCGACCGCGAAATTCGAATAGAGGCTGAGGATCTTCTCGATCGCCGCGAAGACGCCGAGTTCCATCAGCAGCAATGCCAGCACCACGTTGAAGATCAGCCAGACGACCCGTCCCGGATGGCTGTGGGTCAGGCGCGAGAAGAAATTCGACCAGGCGATGGACCCCGCATACATGTTGGTGACATTGATCTTCAGCTGGCAGGTGATGACGAAGATCCCGGTCAGCAGGATGGCGCTGCGCGGCGATAGCGACATCGCCTCGAATGCGACGCGATAGATCTGCGTCGGCTCGGCGGCGTGGTCGATGGTGACGCCGTGCTGCAGGGCCAGTACCGCCAGGAAGGAGCCGGCCAGCAGCTTGGCCGCACCAATCGCGATCCAGCCAGGGCCGGCCGGCAGCATGGCGAGCCACCAGTTGAAGCGCTGGCGCCACGTGCCGGTGCCGGTACGTGGCTGGCGCGGCAGGAAGCGCAGGTAATCCACCTGCTCGCCGATCTGCGGCGCGAAAGAGAGCAGGGTGGAGGCGGCCGTTCCGAAGAGCAGCAGGTCGAAGGCGCCGTCATGGCCGCCGCGTCCGGCGAAGCTGGTCCAGCTGTCCAGGCTGGCGTGGTCGCTGAGGGCGATATAGGCAAGCGGCAGGATCTGCAGCACCAGCCAGATCGGCTGGGTCCAGAGCTGCAAGGCGCTGATGAAGCGGATGCCGTAAGCCACGATCGGGATGACCACCAGGGCGCAGATGACATAGCCGAGCGCCAGCGGGATGCCGAAGCACATCTCCAGCGCCAGCGACATGATCACCGCCTCCACTGAGAACAGCAGGAAGGTGAAGGAGGCATAGATCAGCGAGGTGATGGTCGAGCCGATATAGCCGAAGCCGGCGCCGCGGGTCAGCAGGTCGATGTCGACGCCATAACGTGTCGCGTAATAGCCGATCGGCAGGCCGGTCAGAAAGATCAGCACGCTGACGGCGACGATAGCGGCAACGGCATTGGTGAAGCCGTAATCCAGCGTCAGGGAACCGCCGATCGCCTCGCAGGCGAGGAAAGAGATGGCGCCAAGGGCCGTGTTCGCTACCCGAAAAGCGGACCAGCGCCGGGCGCCATGGGCGGTAAAGCGCAGGGCATAGTCTTCCAGGGTCTGATTCCCGACCCACTGATTATATTGGCGCCGGACCCGCGCAATCCGCTGTCGTCCCGTCATCTGCTACCGGTGTCTCCCAAGCGGCGTGTAGCTATCGACGCGCCTCATCTCCCCTCCGGCCGCCCTCAGCCGGTTAAAACCAGTATGCGCCGAGGGGCTGTTGCGCTGCAATATACGTCAAATGCCCCATAGGCGTCGCCAAAGCTCCCGCTCTATCCTCGATAACTGACAGAAATATCAGGGTTTTCTGTCGCGGCCCGGCTATGACCCGCAAACCGGCAACGGATGGCTGTGCGCAAATTACTGCAATGCAAAAGCAAGCCGGATAGCCGGCGATCAATTTGGGAGGATAGAGAGATGGAAAAAATCGGCAGACGTAAATTGCTCACCAGTTCGCTGGCATTGGCTGCAGGCGGCGCTTTCGGCCTTGGTCTCGGCAAATTCGGCGCTTCATCGCCCTTCGGCATCTCCGCCGCTTGGGCGGCCGGTGACACCATCAAGGTTGGCATCCTGCATTCGCTCTCCGGCACCATGGCGATCAGCGAAACGACGCTGAAGGACGTGATGCTGATGCTGATCGAAGAGCAGAATGCCAAAGGCGGCCTGCTCGGCAAGAAACTCGAAGCCGTGGTCGTCGATCCTGCCTCCAACTGGCCGCTTTTTGCGGAAAAGGCCAAGCAACTGCTGGAAGTCGACAAGGTGGCGGCGGTGTTCGGCTGCTGGACCTCGGTCAGCCGCAAATCGGTCCTGCCGGTCTTCGAGCATGACAACGGCATCTTGTTCTACCCGGTGCAATATGAAGGCGAGGAGAGCTCGCGCAACGTTTTCTATACCGGGGCAGCGCCCAACCAGCAGGCGATTCCCGCGGTCGATTACCTGATGAGTGAGGATGGCGGAAGCGTGAAGCGCTGGGTGCTGGAAGGCACCGACTACGTCTATCCGCGTACCACCAACAAGATCCTCGAGGCCTATCTGAAGTCCAAGGGAGTTCCCGCCGAGGACATCATGATCAATTACACGCCCTTCGGCTTCTCCGACTGGCAGACGGAAGTCTCCAAGATCAAGGCTTTCGGCAGCGCCGGCAAGAAGACAGCCGTTGTCTCCACCGTCAATGGCGATGCCAATGTGCCGTTCTACAAGGAACTCGGCAATCAGGGCATCAAGGCCACCGACATTCCCGTCGTTGCCTTCTCGGTCGGCGAGGAAGAGCTGGCCGGCCTCGATACCAAGCCCCTTGTCGGCCATCTTGCCGCCTGGAACTATTTCATGAGCGTCGACACGCCTGAGAACAAGGCCTTCATCGCCAAGTGGCATAAGTTCATCAAGAACGACAAGCGCACCACCAACGACCCGATGGAAGCGCATTACATCGGCTTCAATATGTGGGTGAAGGCGGTGGAAAAGGCCGGCACCACCGATACCGACAAGGTGATCGATGCCATGATCGGTGTCACGGTGCCCAATCTCACCGGCGGCTATGCGGCGATGATGCCGAACCATCACATCACCAAGCCGGTGCTGATCGGCGAGATCCAGGCCAATGGGCAGCTCGATACCGTCTGGCAGACCACCGGTCTGGTCCCGGGCGATGAATGGTCGGACTATCTCGACGGCTCGAAGGACCTGATCTCCGACTGGCGCGCACCGCTCTCCTGCGGAAACTTCAATGTGAAGACCGGCAAATGCGGCGGTGCCGTGGTCACGCAATAAGCCCCGCGTCCTTGGTCGGCAATTCAGGAGCCGGCAATCTGGTGGCCGGCAATTTGGGGGATTGCCGGCCACCTTTCTCCGCGCCGGGTCAAGCAGCGGATAACGCGCCGTGAACAAGGGACCGCTTATGCAGCTTCCGCGGAATATTCTCGCTCTGATCTGCTTTTTTCTCTTGTGCGGTCAGGTCTCCCTGCCGGCCGTGGCCGATGCCGTCGATGATGCGTCGACCGGCTTTGCCAGCAGTTCCTATGCCGATATCGAAAAAGCCGTTGCGGCGCTCGCCGGCTGCGGTGATCCGGCTGCGGCGACAATCCTGCAGGCACTGGGCAGCGGGCAGCTGATGGTCAGCGATGAGCATCACCTCTTCATCCAGGCCGATGACGGCAGTCTCACGGATCTGCGCAACCATCAGAAGGTCGCCGCGGATGCTGCCGGCGATGTGCGGGCGGTCAAGGTCAATAACAAGGTGCGGCGCGCCATCGAGGCGGCAATGGGGCAATTGACGCTGCTGTCGCCCGATCCCGCCCAACGGCGAACGGCGGCGGAGACCGTTTTTCATGATCCGGAGCCGGCGCAATTGTCCTTGCTCGAGACGGCCATAGCCAAGGAGAGCGATGCCGGCATCAAGGCGCGCTTTGAGCAGGCACGCGCTGCCATCCTGCTGACGCAGCCGGATAGCAGTGACGCCGACAAGCTGGCGGCCATCGCGGTCCTGGCGGACCGCGGCGATCAGGATGCGCGGGCTCTGCTCAGCGCCAGCATGGCCAGTCAGAACCAGGCAATCGCGGCTGCGGCGACCACGGCGGTGAAACGCATCGACCTCACGCTCTCGCTGTGGTCCGGTGTGCAGAGCGTCTATTACGGCCTCAGCCTCGGTTCCGTCCTGCTGCTGGCAGCCATTGGCCTTGCCATTACCTTCGGCGTCATGGGCGTCATCAACATGGCCCATGGCGAGATGGTGATGCTGGGCGCCTATACGACCTTTGTCGTGCAGGACCTGATCCGCCGCTATGCGCCAGGCCTGGCCGATTATTCGCTGCTGCCGGCGGTGCCGCTGGCCTTTCTCGTTTCCGGGCTGGTTGGCGTCGCCATCGAGCGCAGCATCATCCGCTTCCTCTACGGTCGTCCGCTGGAGACATTGCTGGCGACCTTCGGTCTCTCGCTGGTGTTGCAGCAGGCGATTCGCAGCCTGTTCGGCGCCAGCAATCGTGAGGTCACCAATCCAAGCTGGATGAGCGGCGCGCTCGATCTCGGCGGTCTGGTCCTCACCTATAACCGGCTCTGGATCATCGTTTTCGCTTTCCTGGTCTTCGCCGGCATCCTGTTGCTGCTCGGCCGCACCGCGCTTGGCCTGCAGATGCGGGCGGTGACGCAGAACCGCCGCATGGCGGCCTCGATGGGGATCCGTACCGACTGGGTGGATTCGCTCACTTTCGGCTTCGGTTCCGGTATTGCCGGCATCGCCGGTGTCGCACTCAGCCAGATCGATAACGTCAGCCCCAATCTCGGTCAGTCCTACATCATCGACAGTTTCATGGTGGTGGTCTTCGGCGGCGTCGGCAATCTCTGGGGGACGCTGGTGGGGGCGCTATCGCTGGGTGTCGCCAATAAGATCCTGGAACCGGTGGCCGGCGCCGTACTCGGCAAGATCGTCGTGCTGGTGCTGCTGGTTCTGTTCATTCAGCGCCGGCCGCGCGGCATGTTCCCGCTCAAGGGACGGGCGGTGGAATCGTGAAGGCAGCGTCATGATCCTGCGCTATCTGCTGTCCGGTCCCGGAAGAGGCGACTATCTGCTGCCGATCCTCCTGCTCGGCGGGACCGCGATCATCGCTGTCTTGAGCCTGCTTCCGGAGAGTTCCGGCCTGCATGTCTCTGGCTATGTCGTCAGCCTGCTCGGCAAATATCTCTGCTACGCCCTGCTGGCGCTCAGCGTTGACCTGGTCTGGGGTTATGCCGGGATACTGAGCCTCGGCCATGGCGCCTTCTTTGCGCTCGGCGGCTATGCCATGGGCATGTATCTGATGCGCCAGATCGGCACGCGCGGTGTCTACGGCAATCCCGTCCTGCCGGATTTCATGGTTTTCCTGAACTGGCAGGAACTGCCCTGGTACTGGTATGGATTCGACCATTTCGCCTTTGCCCTGCTGATGGTGATGGTGGTGCCGGGCCTGCTGGCTTTCGTCTTCGGCTATCTCGCCTTCCGCAGTCGGGTCAGCGGCGTCTATCTGTCGATCATCACCCAGGCTTTGACGTATGCGCTGCTGCTCGCCTTCTTCCGCAACGATATGGGTTTCGGCGGCAATAACGGCCTGACCGATTTCAAGGACATCCTCGGCGCCAGTTTGCAATCGAACCGCACCCACGCCGTCCTCATGCTGGCCAGCGCCGTCCTGCTCTCCCTGTTCTATCTGCTGTGCCGGCTGCTGATCCGCTCTCGCTTCGGCAAGGTGCTGGTAGCGGTGCGCGATGCCGAGAGCCGGGCGCGTTTTCTCGGCTATCGCGTCGAACGCTACAAGCTCGCGGTCTTCGTCTTCTCCGCCGTCATGGCGGGTTTTGCCGGCGCGCTCTATGTGCCCCAGGTCGGCATCATCAATCCCGGCGAATTCGCCCCCGCCAATTCGATCGAGGCGGTGATCTGGGTGGCGGTCGGCGGACGCGGCAGCCTGGTCGGGCCGATCATCGGCGCGGTTCTGGTCAATTTCGCCAAGACGGTCTTCACCGGCGCCTTTCCCGAGCTGTGGCTCTTCGCCTTGGGCGCGCTTTTCATCCTGGTCACACTCTTCCTGCCGCGGGGCCTGGTGGGGTTCTGGGCCCAGCTTCGGACAAGGTTGCGCCGGCAACGAACTACCCGAGTTGACGTGGCGCTGCTGGCGGCCGATCGGAAGCCGCGGCAGAACATCTCGAGCGGACAATTGGAGGCGGGCGAATGACCGATATCTCCGGAGCACCGGCGGCCGATGCTTCTCCTCCCGGCCGGCCGCCGGTGGATCCACTCCTCTATCTCGATGGCGTCAGCGTCAGCTTCGACGGCTTCAAGGCGTTGAATGCGCTGTCCTTGCTGATCGAGCCCGGCGAGATGCGGGCGGTGATCGGGCCGAACGGCGCCGGCAAGACCACGATGATGGATGTCATCACCGGCAAGACCCGCCCGCAATCCGGCAAGGTCCTGTTCCGCGGCGGCATCGACCTCACGCGCCATGACGAGGCCGATATCGCCGGACTGGGCATCGGCCGCAAATTCCAGAAGCCGACCGTCTTCGAAATGCATAGCGTCCACGACAATCTGCTGCTGGCGCTGAAAGGCGACCGCCGACCAAGCCGCGTCCTGCTGAAGCGCAACAGCACCGACGAAGCCGATCGCATCGCGGAAATCCTCGATATCGTCAAACTGGCGCCGCTCCGCCGTTCTCGCGCCGGCGATCTCTCCCACGGTCAGAAGCAATGGCTGGAAATCGGCATTTTGCTCGCCCAGGAACCGGAACTGCTGCTGGTGGACGAGCCGGTCGCCGGCATGACCGATGCGGAGACCGAGGAAACCGCCGCACTGCTGCGGCGGATCAATGCCACGCGCTCGGTCATCGTTGTCGAGCACGACATGACCTTCGTGCGGGCGCTCGATGTCAAGGTGACGGTGCTGCATGAGGGATCCGTGCTGGCCGAAGGCTCGCTCGATCATGTCAGCGCCGATCCCCGCGTCATCGATACCTATCTGGGGCGCTAGGCATGCTGCAAATCGATCACATCGACCTGCATTATGGCGCCGCTGCTGCGCTGAAGGATGTGTCCTTGCAGGCCTCCGTCGGCCAGATCACCTGTCTGCTCGGCCGCAACGGCGTCGGCAAGACCAGCCTGCTGCGGGCGGTGGTCGGCCACCATCAGGTCAGCCGCGGCAAGATTCGCTGGTGCGATGAGGACATTACGACCATGAAGCCCTCGCAGCGGGCGCAGCGCGGCATTGCCTATGTACCGCAGGGACGGGAAATCTTCCCGCTGCTGACCGTGAAGGAAAATCTGGAAACCGGCTTTGCCGTCCTGCCACGCCGGCTGCGCCAGATTCCGCAGGAGATATTCGATTTGTTTCCGGTTCTCGGCAGCATGTTGAAGCGCCGCGGCGGCGATCTTTCCGGCGGTCAGCAGCAGCAACTGGCGATCGCCAGGGCGCTGGTCATGAAGCCGCGCCTGCTGGTGCTCGACGAGCCGACCGAAGGCATCCAGCCGTCCATCATCAAGGATATCGGCCAGGTCATCGCCTTTCTCGGCAAGCGCGGTGATATGGCGATCCTCCTGGTCGAACAATATTTCGACTTCGCCCGCGCGCTGGCCAGCCGCATCGCCGTCATGGATCGCGGCGAGATCATCCTGAATGACGCAGCCGATCACTTGGATGCCGATCTGGTGCGCAGCCATATTGCCGTGTGAGATCGCCGGCAAAAAGCGCTTCCGCGCCTTCTGATGCAGGCCGAGGTTAACGACTTCATCGGCGGGTGAGAAGTCGCACGCCGCTGGCTATGTTCTACCCTAAATAGAAATTATTTTCATAAAGCGCTTAAAAGACGTGGGGGGGGATTGACCCCGGTCGCCACGGCCGCGATCCGTCCAGCCGTGCCCGCCATACCTGATCCAAGATCATGAGTTTATCGCAAGCAGGGATGAGTTCGCCGCAAGCGGTTGGCCGCGAAAAATGATTGGATCGGGGCGGCGAAGGTTTTACGGTCTGGAGCTGTATCTGCGGCCCTTTTGGTCGCGGATCGCAACAGCTCTAGGGGTGGCCAGCATTATGGCCGGATCAATCATGACATGCGCGCCAGGAGCGGATCGGATCCCAAAATCTCGGCAGCGCCACCTCACCCCGTCATCGTTCAAATCAAGTCCAAGGATCGTTGAATGAAGTCCCATGCCCGTGTTGTCGTCATCGGCGGCGGTGTCGTCGGTTGTTCGGTGCTCTATCACCTCACCAAGGCCGGCTGGAAGGATGTCGTGCTGATCGAGCGCGACCGGCTCACGTCCGGCTCGACCTGGCATGCGGCGGGCGGGTTCCACACGCTCAACGGCGATCCCAATGTCGCCAAGCTGCAGGGCTATACGATCGGCCTCTATAATGAGCTGGAAAAGATCTCAGGCGAGAGCTGCGGCCTGCATCGCTCGGGCGGCCTGATCCTGGCCGAAACGCCGGAGCGCCTGGAATGGCTGAAGATGGCCCATGCCCGCGCCCGCTACCTCGGCCTCGAGACCGAGATGCTGACCATGGCGGAAGCGAAGAAGCTGCATCCGCTGCTGGAGGAACAGTATTTCGTCGGCGCCATGCTGGACGCGGCGGACGGCAATCTCGATCCCAACGGCACCACCAATGCTTACGCGAAATCGGCCCGCATCGGCGGCGCGGAGATCTACCAGAGCTGCCGTGTCACCGACCTGCAGCCGCGCAGCGACGGTACCTGGGATGTGATCACCGAGAACGGCAATATTCACGCCGAGCATGTGGTCAATTGCGGCGGCCTCTGGGCCCGCGAAGTCGGCCGCATGGTCGGCATCGAACTGCCGGTCCTCGCCATGGAGCATATGTATCTCGTCACCGAGGACATGCCTGAAGTCGTGGCCTATAACAAGGAACGAGGCCACGAGCTGCCGCATATCATCGATTTCAAGTCGGAAATCTATATGCGCCAGGAACGCAATGGCATCGTTCTCGGCACCTATGAGCAGAATTGCAAGCCGTGGCAGCCGCGCCAGACGCCGTGGGATTTCGGCCAGGAACTGCTGCCGCCAGATCTCGACCGCATCGCCGACAATCTCGAACTGGGCCACAAGCATTTCCCGGCCCTCGCCAATGTCGGTATCAAGCGCATCATCAACGGCCCCTTCACCTTCTCGCCGGACGGCAACCCGCTGGTGGGTCCGGTCCCGGGCCTCAGGAATTTCTGGTCGGCCTGTGCCGTCATGGCAGGCTTCAGCCAGGGCGGTGGCGTCGGCCTCGCGCTGTCACAGTGGATGGTCAACGGCGATCCGGGCTTCGACGTCTGGGCGATGGATGTCGCCCGTTTCGGCGAATGGGCGACCCGCTCCTATACCAACGAGAAAGTACGCGAAAATTACGCCCGCCGCTTCTCGGTCCGCTTCCCGAATGAGGAATTGCCGGCGGCACGCCCGCAGCAGACCACGGCGCTCTACGACATCATGCTGTCGCAGGGTGCCGTCATGGGCGATAGCTGGGGCCTGGAGACGCCGCTCTGGTTCGCGCCCAAGGGCACCGAGCCGAAGGACATCGTCTCCTTCCACCGCTCCAACGACTTCCCGCATGTAAAGGCGGAGGTGCTGGGCACGCGCAACGGAGTCGGCGTCACGGAAATCGCCAATTTCGCCAAGTACCGCTTCACCGGCTCGGGCGCCGAGGCCTTCCTGTCGCGCCTCATGACCAACAAGATGCCGAAGACCGGCCGCATCATCCTGACGCCGATGCTCAATCCACAAGGCAAGCTGATCGGCGACTTCACCATCGCCAAGGCTGCGGAAGACTGCTTCTACATGTGGGGTTCCAGCCAGGCGCAGCGTTATCACATGCGCTGGTTTGAGCAGCATTTGCCGGCCGATGGCTCGGTCAAGATCCATCGCTTCGACATGAATCTGGTCGGTCTCTCCATCGCTGGCCCGAAATCGCGCGCGGTGCTCGAGCAGCTCACCGACGAGGATGTGTCGAATGCGGCTTTCAAGTTCATGGATCACCGGTCGATGGACATCGCCAATGTCCCGGCCATGATCAACCGCGTTACCTATACCGGCGATCTCGGTTATGAGATCTGGGTGGCGCCGGAATATCAGCGCCGCCTCTATCAGGAGATCATGCGGGCTGGCAAGGCGCATGGCATCGTCAACTTCGGCATGCGGGCCCTGCTCTCCATGCGCCTCGAGAAGAACTTCCCGACCTGGTTCCGCGAACTCCGCCCGATCTATGGCGGTTTCGAAGGCGGTCTCGATCGCTTCATCGACTTGACCAAGAACGATTTCATCGGCCGCGAGGCGGCGATGGAGGAGAAGCGCTCGGGAGGCAAGCTGCGCCGCGTCTCCATGGTGGTCGAAGCCGCGGATTGCGACGTTCTGGGCGATGAGCCGATCTGGCATAAGGGCAAGGTCGTGGGTTGGGTGACCTCCGGCGGCTATGCCCATTACGTCGACAAGTCGCTGGCCCAGGGCTATGTGCCGAAGGAGCTCGCGACGGACACCGCTGAGGGCGCTTTCGAGATCGAGATCATCGGTGAGAACCGCAAGGCGACGATCATCCTTGAGCCGCTTTTCGATCCCGAAGGCAAGAAGATGCGCAGCTGACTCACTCAGTAATCGCGTCGAAAGAGAGGGCGGTATCGGCCGATGCCGCCCTTTTTTGCGAAAGGTGGGACGGAAGTATCCTACAGCCGGCTCAAGCCAAGCTGTCTTCTGCGCCACAGATTGATACCGGTAAGCCCGAGCAAAAGAGCTCCGAAGGGTATCGCCTCGCCCGGAATGGGCACCGCCGAGACATCGCGCACCAGCAGGGAACCGACCACGCGGATCTGCTGGTCCTTATTGATCGTATCAAGATACTCGTCGACCGTGATGCTGCTGTTCGGCCCGCTTTCGAGATAGCCGAGAAGGGACAGGAAACTGTAGCCCAGTGTCGCCTGGTTGCGCGGCGTCTGGTGGATATCAAAGATCGCGGCGGTGAAATAATCGGGTGCCGATGATGGCGTGACCCATCCCAACTCGCTGCCCAGGACAAAGGCATCATGTTCCAGCGCCGCGTAGCCGGGTTGGCTCGGGTCGCTGTGATAGAAGAAGGTGCCGTTCGGATAGGAGGCGAGCGGCAAGCCTGCATGCCGGTAGAGCTGATCGACCTCGAAATCGGTCGCGAAGCGCCAGCCGTTCTTGACGAAGTCGACGCCGCTATTGTTCAAGACCTGATTATAGCTGAGGCCCCTGGTTTCGCTGATATCAAGCCATTGCAGACGTGTATCGGGGTCATAGGTGACGTTGCCCTGATCGACCAGGATCGAAGAGGCATCCGCCGACGATCCGTAGAAGACGATTGTTGCGGCGATAGCCGCCAGACTTAAGCGCTTGGACCTGAACATCGACATCTCCATTCGGGTTAGGCTGGAGAATAATAGTCAAGGCATGGGAATAATATCTGATTTCCCGGTTGTTGGGGATCGCTAATGACGTGATGGGCGGCAGCGCAATCGCCCCGCCCATCACTTGTCTGTGATCGCCCTTTGGGCAATGATAAACTGTAATAATGATGGTGCGTGGGGTAGCCAGTCGGATGCAATGCGATGCGGATTGAGCAGTCTTTTGGCTTCCAGCCGCTGACCGAACGCCCGCAGCGGCTATTCGATGCCTGGGATCGCTGGCGCGGCAAGCGATCGATGCCGGCGCGACGCGATGTCCTGCCCGAGGAGTTGCGCGACCTGCTGCCTTATGTCGCCCTAATGCAGGCCAATCCGGATCCCCTCGAATGCCGTTATATCGTTTCCGGCAACGCCGTGGATCGCGCTTCGGAGCGCGGCATCAGGGGCATGACCATCCGCGAGGTACTGGCGATGGGCAGCCCGAGCATCGACGATGAGATCGCCGCGATCTACGGCGGGGTCATTAATGGGGGCACGCCGCATTTCAGCAGCGGCAGCATGGAATATCGCGACCGCGGCTTCATCACCTTCGATCGGGCGCTGCTGCCGCTTTCGCCGGACGACCATGCGGTCGATTATCTGCTTTGCGGCTTCTTCTATAACTTCGCTTAGAGTCCAATCGTCTTTGATGGAAGCATACGGCTACCTCGAAGACGTCGATCGCTCCCCGTTTTATTGAGAGAACCGGCGAGCAGTCGCTTCAGGCGGTGAATTCCAGCGCCGCGTCTTCCAGCCATTCCCAGATATTGGCGGCAAAGGTCCGCATGGCATAAAGCTCGAACCGGTTCGGCGCCGTGCAATGGACCATGACCGGCGTGTGATGCAGGCCGGTCATGGCGAACATGCCGGGGAGGAAAACCGCCTCATGGAAATCGAGGGGCATGCCCTTGCGCATGATCTCCCGCGCCGCCGGGCCTTCGACGAAGATGCGGGTGCGGCTATGCGATAATGGCGTGACAATGCAATTGCCAGCCAGGCGCTTGGCGATGTCGTCGCCTTCCGGCCCCACCAGCCAGAATTGCAGCGGCGCAGTGCGGAAGATGAGGCGGCCATTGCTTTCCTGCGCTGTCGTGGCGCTGGCTGGCAGGGGGCCGGTCACGGCGGCAACCGACGCCTCGGCGTCGCGCGAGAAAACAGCGGCCTGGGTCAGGGTGAAGCCGCGCATCTCGCCCAGCGAAATCGCCGTGCTGCGGACCGGCTTGAAACCGGCAAGGGCGGAGCGGCGCTCCAGCATCGGGACCTCAGGCATTCAGCCGCTCTCCTTTGGGATCGATGAAATGCGGCGAGACGATGCGGGCCCGGGTCAGCTCGTTCTTCAGCGGGAAGGCGCAGACGATCTCCTCGCCGACATGCTTCAGGCCACCCTGGTAAAGGGCGAGGGCGATGGTCTTCTTTAGTTCGGTCGACCAGGTGACGGAGGTGATATAGCCGCGGCCATGGCCTTTGATCTCGTCATCGGCAGCGAACAGGATCGAGCCGCCGCGCAGGCTCTTGGCCGGTTCCAGCAGTTCGAGACCAACCAGGCTCCAACGATCCGGCGACTGCACATCCTCGCGCATCAAGAGCTGCTTGCCGACGAAGTCCTTGTTGGCGGCCGCCATCTTGCCGAGACCGAGATCGTTCAGCGTGTTGCGGTGATCGAGCTCGAGACCGGCGACATGGCCCTTCTCGATACGCAGGCTCGCCAGGGCCTCAAGGCCATAAGGCTTGATGCCGAGTGCCGCACCCGTCTTCATGAAGTGCTCCCAGAGCGCGATGCTGTAATCCGCCGGCAGATGCACTTCATAGGCAAGCTCGCCGGAGAAGCTGAGGCGCAGCAGGCGAACGGGTGCGCCTTGGAACTCGATCTCCTTGCAGCCCATATAGGGGAGGCCGGTATTGGAGACATCGACGCCGGGAAAGGCGAGCTGCAAGGCATCTCGCGACTTCGGGCCCGAGATCGCCATGCCGCCCCATTCATCGGTCAGCGAGGTGACATGCACCTTCAGCTCCGGCCAATGCATCTGCAGCAGGTATTCAAGCCAGGACATGACCTCGCCGGCCTGGGCCGTGGTCGTCGTCATGTAGAACTGCGTTTCGGAGATGCGGGTCGTCGTGCCGTCGTCGAGCACGATGCCGTCGTCGTTCAGCATCACGCCGTAGCGCGCCTTGCCGACCGGCAGCTTCGCGAAGCCGTTGACATAGACGCGGTTCAGGAACTCCGCCGCATCCGGTCCCTGCACATCGATCTTGCCGAGGGTCGAGACGTCGGAGATACCAACGCCGCGCCGCACGACTTCCATTTCCCTGACATAGGCTTCCGCCGGCGACTTGCCGGCCCAGTCATAATACCAGGCGCGCAGCCAGGTACCGGCCTCGATGAAAGTGGCGCCATTGGCCTTGTGCCAGTCATGCAGCGGCGACAGGCGGGTGGGGCGGAAATGCTTCTTGATGGTACGCCCGGCGATGGCGCCGAGGGCAAGCCCGGTATAAGGTGGGCGGAAGGTCGTCGTGCCGGCCTGCGACAGCGGCACGTCGCGCAAGCCGGCCATGGCGGCGAGCGCATTGATGTTCGACGTCTTCCCCTGGTCGGTGCCCATGCCGAGCGTGGTGTAGCGCTTCAGGTGCTCGACCGACTGGTAGCCTTCCTGATGGGCGATCTTGATGTCCTTGGCCGTAACGTCGTTCTGGAAATCGACAAAGGCCTTGCCCTTGCCGGGAACGGGCGGCGTCCAGACCGGCTGGATCGTATAGGCGCGGTCCTCGACCGATGGTGCCGGCAGGGATGCGGCCGCGCCGGCAAAACCGGCAGCAACCGCCGCCTTGCTGCCGGCGGCGCTGCCCTCGGCGATCGCGGATTTCAGGCCGAAGGTGCCCATGACGGCGCCGGCCCCAAAATGAGTCTTGGCAAAACCGCCGGGGACAAAGGCAGCGATGCGCTCGTCATAGACCGGCTTGATCCCGGTATGGCTGGTGATATGCACCGCCGGCGACCAGCCGCCGGAAACGCCCAACACGTCGCAGCTGATCACCGCCGCATGGGCGCCGGTCAGCGTGACCTGATGCAGGCGGCCACGACCGTCGACATCGGCGATGCCGGTATCAGCATGGACGGTGACATTGAGGCGCGCCGCTTCGGCGAGAAGATCGGCCGCGACCGTTTTGCGATGATCGGCGACAAAAACCGCGACGCCGGCAGCGGCGAGATCGAAGGCCGTCGCATAGGCGGTATCATTATTGGTGGCGATGACAGCACGCTCGGCCGGCGCCACGCCGAAACGGTTGAGATAGCTGCGCAAAGCCGAGGCCAGCATGACGCCGGGCCGGTCGTTGTTGGAGAAGACCAGCGGCCGCTCGATCGCCCCGGTGGCGAAGACGATGGCCTTGGTCCGCAGCATGGTCAGGACCTGGCGGCACTGGCCCTTTTCGGGTGCCGGCTTCAGATGATCGCGCCGCTCGACCAGGACCACCTGGTTGTCGTCGTAGAGGCCTTGCGCTGTGGTATGGGGCAGCGCCTTGACATTGGCCAGGCGCTTCAGCTCATTGAGCCGATCATTGCGCCAGCCGGCCAGGCGGGGTTCCGAGAGAAGGCCGCCGCCCAGCAGCGAATCCTGCTCGACCAGCACCACCCGGGCGCCGCTCTTGCCAGCGGCGACCGCCGCCGCGAGACCCGACGCCCCCGAGCCGATCACCAGCACGTCGCAGAAATCGTAGCGCGTCTCGTAGCGGTCGGGATCGAAGTCGCGGGTCGCCTCGCCGAGGCCGGCTGCCCTGCGGATGAAGGGCTCGAAGAACATCCAGGAACCCTTGGTCGGGCCCATGAAGGTCTTGTAGTAGAAGCCGGATTGGAACAGCGGCGCCGCCAGCTGGTTGACCGCCATCACGTCGAAATTGACTGAGGGCCAGGCATTCTGGCTCCTGGCGGTCAGGCCCTCGACCAGATCGATCATGGTGCCGGGAATGTTCGGCTCGGTTCGGGCACCCGTTCCCAGCGTGAAGAGGCCATTCGTTTCTTCCACGCCGGCGGACATGAAGCCGCGCGGGCGGTGATATTTGAAGCTGCGGCCGACCAAAGTCACGTCATTGGCGAGCAGGGCCGAAGCCAGGGTATCGCCGGCAAAGCCGCGATAGCTCTCGCCGTTGAAAGAGAAGCTGACCGGCTTGCTGAGGTCGACATGGCTGGCGGTCGGAAGGCGCCGAAAGCTCGTCACTTGATCTCTCCGACTTCATTCGTCGCGGTATTGCGGCTCAATTTGAACCAGCGACGGCAGCCGAGCACATGCTGCCAGTATTCGACATGCGGCCCTTTCGGGTTGTCGAACAGGAAGACGTAGTCGTGCCATTCCTTGAGGCCGGCACCGCCATTATGGGCGGGGCGCTGCTTGCTGGCATCGCCGCCATAGCGGAATTCGGAAAAATCGCGCTCGCCGCAATGGGGGCAGGGCAGTCTCATTGCTTGTAGGTCCAGTTGCCGAGGCCGAATTCGTCGAGTTCGAGACCCTTCTCGAAACGGTCGAGCGAGAAGCAGCGGTTGAGCTCATGCTCCTCGTCATGGGCGATGGTATGGGCATAGGTCCAGCCGGAAGCCGGCGTCGCCTTGAAGCCCTGATAGCACCAGCCGCCATTGAGGTAGAGATTGCGGATCGGCGTGCGGCAGATGAAGGGGCTGCCATCCGGCGTCATGTCCTGGATGCCGCCCCAATGGCGCAGCAGGCGCAGCCGAGAGATGAACGGCATCAGCGAGACGGCGCATTCGGCAACCGTCTGGATCCGCGCGAACTGGCCGCGCTGGGTATAGGTGTTGAAGCCGTCGATATGGCCGCCGAAGACCAGGCCGCCCTTGTCCGACTGCGACAGATAGAACAGCTCGGCACCCCAGGAAACGACATGATCGACGATCGGCTTCACCGGCTCGGTGACGAAGGCCTGCAGGATATGGCTTTCGACCGGCAGGCGCAGGCCGGCGAGCCGCGCCACATGCGAGGTATGGCCGGCGACGGCGATGCCGACCTTGCCAGCATTGATGCGGCCGCGGCTGGTCTCCACCCCGGCGATCTTGCCGCCCTCCATGACGAAGCCGGTCACTTCGCAGTTCTCGATGATATCGATGCCATAGGAATCGGCGGCCCGGGCATAGCCCCAGGCCACGGCGTCATGGCGCACCGTGCCGGCGCGCGGCTGCATGATCGCACCATAAATCGGCCAGCGCGCCTCGTCGCTGTAATCGAGATAGGGCAGCAGCTTCATGACCTCGCCGCGATCGAGCAGCTCGGCGTCGATCCCGTTGAGGCGCATGGTATTGCCGCGCCGGGCGAAGACATCCATCTGCACCGGATTGACCGCCAGCACGATCTGGCCGCGCTGCGATACCATGCAGTTGAAATTGAGGTCGTGGGAGAGGCCCTCCCACAGCTTCAGCGAATGTTCGAAGAAGGCGGTGTTGCCGCCGATCATGTAGTTGGAACGGATCAGCGTCGTATTGCGGCCGACATTGCCGGAACCGATATAGGACCGCTCGATCACCGCCACATTGCGGATGCCGTGATTCTTCGCAAGGTAGTAAGCGGTGGCGAGGCCATGACCGCCGCCACCGACGATGATCACATCGTAGCTGCGCTTCGGTTCAGGCGAACGCCAAGCGCGCGGCCAGGGCAGATCCGGCGATAGCGCGTGACGGGCGAGTGCGAGGGCTGAATAATTCTTTGACACGGCCGACACGCTAGCAAACTGATTGAAGGTCGGCAAGGATTTGCGACGCAGATTCGCGAAGAAGTTGCGCTTATTCTTCAGGGTTTCCCGCGCTATTCGGAAAACGAATTTGGCTTCTTGTCGATTTCGTGCCGGGCCGCAAAACAGTGTCGAGCGGGTGGCGGAAGCGCTATGCTACGACCTTCGTTCCTAATGCACCGGTCAAGAGAATGTCGCAGGCCGATATCGATCGTGATCAGTTGAAGCGCGCGGCCGCGGACCATGCGGTTGCGGAAATACGCGACGGCATGGTGGTTGGTCTCGGCAGCGGAACCACTGCGGCCTTCGCTGTCGCAGCCTTGGCAAGGCGGGTCTCCGCCGGATTGCGGGTGACGTGCATCCCGACTTCTGAAAAAACGGCGACTCTGGCGCGCCAACTCGGCGTGCCCTTGACCGACTTTCAACGGCATCGCTCCATCGACCTGACGATCGACGGCGCGGATCAAGTGGAGCGGGCGACGCTTAATCTGGTCAAAGGGCTGGGCGGCGCACTCTTGCGCGAAAAAATTGTGGCGGTGGCGAGCCGGCGCCTGATCATCATCGTTGACGAGGCGAAGATGGTCGAGCGGCTTGGCGATCCGGTTGTTCTTCCGGTGGAGGTGGCTCCCTTCGGCCATGAAGCGCTGATCCCGCGGCTGGAGAAGATCGGTCTGGCCCCGCGGCTGCGCATGGAGGACGGGCGTCCCTTTGCGACCGATGGCGGCCACTACATCCTCGACTGCCGTTGCGGCGAAATCAGCGATGCCGGGGCGCTCGAGCAGCAGCTCGCGCAGATGGTTGGCGTGGTTGAGAGCGGCCTCTTCATCAAATTGGCCACAACAGTCGTGATCGGCCGGCCGCAAGGGATCGAGATCATGCAGGCGTCGCAAGGCTGATTGCGCGGATCTCTATCGTCCGGACGGCAATCAGGCCGCCGATCTGCTGCCGGCAATGCAATCGCGCAAGAGCTTTGCCATGGCGCTTCCGTCGACTGCCATATCGCGCAGAATGGTCATGTGATTGAGCTGAGGAATGGTCCTGACCGGCGCCGTTGCACCGCAGGCCCGCATATGGATGCCGAGTTCCCTGGCGTCCCGGCTGAAGGGGGGCGTCTCCTCGCCGCCGACGACGATGGTTCTGTCGGCATCGTAAGCGGGTTCGGCCTGGATCGGCGACCAGCTGGCGATCTCCTCCGCCGTCAGATGCAATTCTTCCTGCAGGAAACTGTTGGCGATGGGGGCAAGATCGTAGATTCCGCTGACCAGCAGCAATGATCGGACCGGTGCCAGATCCATGGTGCTTTCATTCGGGCCGAAGGCTGCCAGATAGGATGCCAGATGTGCCCCGGCCGAGTGACCGCTGGCAGAGAGGGCCAGGGCATCGCCGTCAAAGTTGGCGGCATTCTCGCGGATCCAGACCGCCGCACGCCGCACCTGATCCACCAGCCTCTCCATCCTGGCGCGCGGCATCAACGTGTATTCGACGATCGCCGCGATGGCGCCCGCGCCGCAGATCGTATCGGCGAGGAAGGCATAGTCCTCCTTGACATTGGCGCGCCAGTAGCCGCCATGGATGAAAAGGTGAATCGGCGCCGGCATCGATGCCGCAGGCGGAAAGAACAGATCGAGCCTTTCGTCCGGATGAGCTCCGTAGGACATATCGGCGATCTGGCGCCAGTTCTGCCGCGCCCGGTCGCTCGCCTGGCGATACCCGGCGGCGATCGCGTCGAAATCGCTGACATATGAACGGATGCGATAGGGATCATCTGGTGGGTTCATCTCGCGCTCCGCGATCCGACGATTGATCGAATATCGGTGTGATTTGTGCCGCAATTGGCTCGTTGCTGCAAGCCGGCGGCCTGCTCGGCAAGACCACGGCGAATATGCCGTGGCGAATGTATTGCTGGCCGATGGCGATTCGCTGCAAGATCGGGCCATTCCCGCCGGTTCGGCCCTCTCCCGCTGAGGATCGGGGGGCGGCGCCGTAAGCCGGCGGGCCATGGAAATCACAAGACGCCGAGAAAAGGAAAAGATGATGGCAAATCCGTCGCTCGTTCTGCCCGATTTGGTTTTGCCTGGCGACGGTGTTTTTGTGGGCCGCGCCAAGGTGCCCCCCGTCACGCATCCGGTGGTGGTCACGCCGCGCGACGGCGTTTTGGTCGATATCACCTCGCGACGGGCGCCAACGGTGCGGGACATCGCCGAGATGGCGGATCCGGCCGGCTATGTGCGGCATGCGGCGGGGCGCGCCATCGGCTCGCTACGGGACGTCGCCGCCAACAGCTTCGCCACGCGGCGGGACATGGCCAGCCCTTTCCTGCTGTCGCCGGTGGATTTGCAGGCGATCAAGGCGGCAGGCGTCACTTTCGCCGTCAGCCTGTTGGAGCGGGTGATCGAAGAACGGGCCCGAGGTTCAGCGGCGGAAGCGCAATCGATCCGCCAGGAGATCAACGCCTTGATCGGACAGGACCTCTCGAAGCTGAAGCCGGGGTCGCCGCAAGCCGTTGCGCTCAAGGAAAAACTCACGGCACGGGGCGCCTGGTCGCAATATCTCGAAGTCGGCATCGGCCCGGATGCGGAGATTTTCACCAAATGCCAGCCGATGGCGTCGGTCGGCTTCGGCGCCGATATCGGCATTCATCCCATGTCGACCTGGAACAATCCCGAGCCCGAAATCGCCGTGATCGCGTCCAGCGAGGGCCGCATCGTCGGGGCCTGTCTCGGCAACGACGTCAATCTGCGCGACGTGGAGGGACGCTCGGCATTGCTGCTTGGCCGTGCCAAGGACAACAATGCGTCGGCCGCACTCGGTCCCTTCATCCGCTTGTTCGACAGGGACTTTACGCTCGACGATGTCAAGACGGCGGATGTGCATCTGAAAATCGAAGGCGAGGACGGCTTCTTCATCGAAGGCACCAATTCGATGTCATTGATCAGCCGTTCACCGGAGGAACTGGTGGCTGCGGCGCTCGGTCGCCATCATCAATACCCTGATGGTGTCGCGCTCTATCTCGGCACCATGTTCGTGCCGGCGAAGGATCGAGTTGCGGCCGGTGGCGGCTTTACCCACAAGATCGGCGATATGGTTACCATCTCCGCCGCAAAGCTCGGCAGCCTCGTCAACCGTGTCAGTCTATCGACCGATTGCCCGCCCTGGAGCTATGGCGCCAGCCATTTGATGCGGGATCTTGCTTCCGCCTCCCTGATCTGAGCGAGGTTGTAACCCGGGCGGCTGGGGCGTTCATGAAGCTGCTGGCGGTCAGGAATTGACGTGTCCCGAGCTTGACATGGATCAAGGCCCGCCGAGGCCGATCCCCGCAAAATACCTGGAAGATACAGGGCGGCGACCCTGGATGCAGGATGGTGCCCGGCCGCAATGACAGCGCGGAGATGAAAATGCTCGGTACAGGTCTGATTCTGATTGGCGCGCTGTTGGGCGCGATCGTGTCCGCCGCCCGGCCAAAAGCCCGGCCGGCTTACATCCCGGTAAGAAGCGGTCGCGATTGTCGCCGACGGCGCAAGGTTTCCTGAGCAAGGCGACCCCGCCCCCACGATATAGGTAGAGCAAATGCCTGACACCCATTCTTCGGTTCCAGAACCGGGCCTTCAGGCAGGCATCGCCATTTCGTCGGATGGCGAGGAGCCGGATATTGTACGCGCGGAGATTGCCGACCGGCTGATTCACGCCTGGCAGGGACGTTTTACCTTCTCGATCTCCCCGGCTGCCCTGACCCTGGCTTTCTTCGACTGGGGCATCCATCTGGCGAATTCTCCGGGCAAGCAGGCGGCGCTGATGGAAAAGGCCACGCGCAAATGGGTCCGGCTGATGACATTCCTGGCTCGCTCAGCCGCCTATCAGGAAACCCCCAATTGCATCGAGCCGCTGCCCCAGGATCACCGCTTTCGGGACGAAGTCTGGCAGATGCCGCCCTTTCGCGGCATCTATCAGGCGTTCTTGCTGCAGCAACAATGGTGGCATAACGCGACGACCGACAACCGCGGCGTGGCGCCGCGGCATGAGCGAATCGTCTCCTTTGCCGTCCGGCAGATGCTCGACGTTTTCTCGCCGTCGAACTTTCCCTTTTCCAATCCCGATGTTCTGCACCAGACCTTCAGCGAGGCTGGTGCGAATCTGTGGCGGGGCGCGCAATTCTGGGTGGAGGATTGGGAGCGCTCGGTCGCCGGTCGCAAACCGATCGGCGCCGATGCCATTGAGGTGGGCAAGGATGTTGCGGTGACGCCCGGCAAGGTTGTCTACCGCAACGACCTCATCGAGCTTATCCAATACCAGCCGACCACTGAGCGGGTACAGGCGGAGCCAGTCCTGATCGTGCCGGCCTGGATCATGAAGTATTATATTCTCGATCTTTCGCCGGAGAATTCGCTGGTGCGCTATCTGGTAGCCAAAGGGTTCACGGTCTTCATGATTTCCTGGCGCAATCCGACGGCGGAGCAGCGCGATATTGGTATGGAGGACTATCGCCAATTGGGCGTGGAGGAAGCGCTCAATGCGATCGAGGCAATCTGCCCGAAGCAGCAGGTTCACGCTTGCGGATATTGCTTGGGCGGCACCCTGCTTTCGATTGCCGCGGCGACTCTGGCGCGCGACAATGGTGACCGGTTGAAGACGCTCACCTTGTTTGCGGCGGAAACCGACTTCACCGAGGCGGGTGAGTTGACTCTTTTCCTCGATGAAAGCCAGGTGGCCTATCTCGAAGATACGATGTGGGAGCAGGGCTATCTCGATACGCGGCAGATGTCGGGAGCTTTCCAGCTGTTGCGATCAAACGACCTGATCTGGTCGCAAGGCATTCGCCAATATCTGAAGGGCGAACGCTTGCCGATGTCGGACCTGATGGCCTGGAATGCCGATGCGACCCGCATGCCCTACCGCATGCATTCGGAATATCTGCGTCATCTCTTCATCGAGAACGAGTTGGCCGAAGGACAATACCGGGTCAAGGGACGTCCCATCGCGCTTAACGACATCCGCTGCCCGATTTTCACCGTGGCCACCAAAACGGATCACGTGGCGCCCTGGCAGTCGGTCTATAAGATTCATCTGTTGACCAATGTGCCGGTGACATTTCTGCTGACCAGCGGCGGACATAATGCGGGCATTGTCAGCGAACCCGGGCATCCGGGACGCCGTTACCAGATCGCGCTTCGGCCGGCCGATGGCCGTTATATCGACCCCGAAACCTGGGAGGCGGCGACGCCTTCCGTTGAAGGTTCGTGGTGGCCGGCCTGGGTAGACTGGCTGTCGGAGCGGTCATCCGGTCTCGTCGCGCCACCCGCCATGGGTAATGGAGAAAAGGGCTATCCGCCATTGGACGCCGCGCCAGGCCATTATGTCCTTGCTCCCTAGCCATTGATATTGAGGAGGCGTCGATGCTTACCCTGGAAGACTGCATCGCTTTCAGCGAATTGATGCCGGAGGAAGTCGACGCGATCGCCGAACACGAACATATCCCGGCGATCATCGCGACCGAGCTAGGGAATTATTTGATGCGGCTACCGGACGGGCCGGAACGGATCTGCGCCATGATGCGCGACGATATAACCGCCGCCATTGACCACCAGGATTTTCGCCATTCGGCAAAGCTGAAGCTTGTGCTGCGCCATTTCATCGAGCATAGCTATCGCAAGGCCGTGATGTCGCAGCCGGGTGGCGCCGGCTGAGGCGGGGGAAGTCATTGGGCGGCCAGGCGGCCGGGTTGGATATTTTTCGTGCAGACAATCGTCACTCTTACCCTTAATCCGGCCCTCGATCTGTCAACCGCGACGGCGGCCATCCTGCCGTCGGAAAAGATGCGCTGCGCCACGCCCCGGCATGATCCCGGCGGCGGCGGTATCAATGTGGCGCGTGCGGTTCATGCCCTCGGCGGCCAAGCCGTGGCTGTGTTCCCTGCAGGTGGTCCGACGGGCAAGATGCTGCAAGATCTGCTGGTCGCGGAAGGCGTCTTGTCCGAGGTGGTTCCGATCGCCGGCCTCACGCGTGAGAATCTCGCGGTGGACGAAGTCTCGACCGGACGCCAATTCCGCTTCGTCATGCCGGGTCCGTGCCTGAGTGCCGCCGAGCGGCAGGCCTGCGTCGATTTGCTGGAGCGGTTCCAGCCGAAGCCGGGTTATGTCGTGGTCAGCGGCAGCCTGCCGCCGGATTGTCCGACGGACTTCTATGGGGAGATCGTGCGGTGGGCCACCAGGAGTGATATCAGGCTCATTCTTGATACTTCCGGTCCGGCGCTTGCCGTCGTCAAGCAGGCTGGTGTCTTCCTGCTCAAACCCAACCGGCTCGAACTCGAACATCTCGTGGGGCGCAAGCTGGATAGCGTCGGGGCGATTGCCGAGGCCGCCGCGGAACTGGTGACCAAGGGGCATGCGCAAATCGTCGTTGCCTCCTTGGGGGCTGAAGGTGCCGTACTGGCTTCATCTGCCGGCACCCAGCGCTTTGCGGCACCGCGAATCGATGTCAGGAGCACGGTCGGGGCTGGCGACAGCATGGTCGCCGGGATCGTGTTCGGTCTTTCGCAGGGAAGGTCCCTGGTAGAGGCGGCGCGGCTCGGCATTGCCGCCGGCGCCGCCGCTCTGATGCGCCCCGGCACGGAATTGTGCCGCGGCGAGGATGTGGCAGCGCTCCTCAAGCCGCAAGGCCTCAGTCTCTAGGCTGCCTGTATCCCGGCAGGATCAGCCGCCTCTTAGTCGCGATGTTTGGACTCGTGGAAGACCAGTTCCAAGGCCAAAGCCAGAAGGGCCAGCGCCGCACCATAGGCGCTGACCCAAAGCCAGCCGCCATGATGCCACACAAAAGTCGCCCCGGCCGAACCGAGCGATCCGCCGAGAAAGATGCTGGTCATATAGATTGTGTTCAGCCGGTTGCGCGCCTCGGGCCGCAGGGCAAAGACGATATGCTGGTTGGAGACCATGGCGCTCTGCACGCCGAAATCGAGCAGGATGACGCCGATAACGAGGCCGGGAAGGGCGTTCCATAGGCCGAACGTGATCCAGGAGAGCAGCACCACCCCGGCCGCCAGCGAGATCACCAGTTGCGGTCCCCGCTTGTCCGCCATCCGCCCGGCCAAGGGTGCAGCCAGGACGCCGACCATCCCGACGATGCCGAACAGGCCGGCGATGTCGGCGCCGAGGCTAAAAGCCGGTTCCTCCAGATGCAGAGCGAGGATCGCCCAGAAGGCAGTGAAGCCGGCAAACAGCGTACCCTGCTTCAGGGCAGCTCCCCGCAAGGGCCGCTCTTCGCGCCAGATATGGACGAGCGATCTGATCGCGGCACCGTAGCGGATGCCGGCATGGGGGTGATTGCGGGGCAGGACCGCAGCCATCAGGACGGAGGTGACGAGGGCCAAGGGAACGGCCAGCCAGAACATGGTGCGCCAGCCTTCATGCGCAGAGACGAAGCCGGCCAGGGTGCGGCTGAGCAGAATACCGCAGAGGAGGCCGCTCATCAGCGTGCCGATGGTCCGGCCGCGGCGCTCCGGTGCCGCCAGGGCAGCGCCGAGGGGGATTACCTGCTGCGCCACGGTGGAGGCGACGCCGACCAGAAGGCTGGCGAGCAGCAGGATATGGATGGTCGGCGCGATGGCCGCCAGGACCAGCGACGCCGCCAGGACCAGGAACTGGCCGACGATGAGGCGCCGCCGATCCATCATATCGCCCAGCGGCACCAGCAGGAAAAGGCCGATGGCATAGCCGAGCTGGGTTGCTGTCGGAATGAGGCCGGCGAGGGTCGGATCGTCGAATTCGCGCTGGATGATGCCCAGCATCGGCTGATTGTAATAGATATTGGCGACGGCAATGCCACAGGCGGCGGCCATGGCGAAGGTGAGGCCGCTACCCGGATGGGAAACCACCTGGGTCTCGGCAGTGGACTCGGTTTGGGTCATCGATCCGGCTCTTCTCTGGCTGTGCGGGAAGCTTGGTCGAGCTGAACCGTCGTTTTAACGGCTCCGACGCCGTCGCGACAACCAGTGATTTATTGTGGGATTGGGATGCGGGAAACCGCTTGATCGTACACGCCGGCTGATATAGCTGCCGCGCTCTTCACGTGACCGGCGCCCGGGCGATGCTTTAACGGCCAAGAATATTCGCTTCCACCGTCTTGAGATGGGCGGCGGCCGCCGCGCGGGCGGCATCGGGGTCGCGCCGCAGGATGGCAGCGACGATGGCGTCATGCTGTTCGCAGTAACGCAGCCGGCGTTCTTCCGAGAACGAGCGCTTCTTCATGTCGAACCAGGGCGACTGGTTGCGCAGCACGTAAAGCAGCTGATAGACGCCGCGCAGCAATTCGTTACGTGAGCAGGCGAAGATGCGGTGATGTAGCTCCGAATCCCAATGCTCGAAATCCATCATCTCGACGGCGGCGACAGCCTCGCGATGCGCCTCTTCGATGCCGGCAAGCTGCGCCGCCGTGGCGTGGATGGCGGCATTGGCCGAGGCGACCGGTTCCAGCAATAGCCGCACTTCCATCATATCGGCAGGGCTCGCGCCTTCCATCCGGGCGACGATTTCCGCCAGCGAGGGACCGGCCAGGGGATTGACGTAGGTGCCGCGCCCGACATGGCGGGAAATGGTGCCGCCTTCCTCCAGCAAGTGCATCGCCTTGCGGATGGTGTTGCGGGCAACGCCGAAATCGGCGGCGAGATCGCGCTCGGGTGGCACCTGGCGGCCATCCGACCATTCGCCGGAATCGATCCGTTGCTTCAGGGAACGCGCGATATCGGCTGCAATGGGACGAGGCATTTCCGCTCTGAATAGACTACGTCAAGGTTTGATCCAATAGTGAGCCAATTACCACGCGCCATCGGTTCGGTCGAGAAAAATCGCGTTATTTTGCGGTGCAGCATCAAAAAGGCCATTGCCTATGAACCAATATACCATTATCAGTGAACCAATAATGCCAAAATGGCTCAAATGCGGGGAAGAGAATGCGTCTGGCCACAGTTTCCATCGGTGGTGAGCGGCGAGTCGGTCTCGTCGATTTGGACAAGCAGACTTTCACGGCTTTCGACCTGCCGCTCGATGAGGCCCAACGCGGTGTCGCGGCGTTGATCGGCCGGCCCGCCCTGCCGCAGACCTTGTCCCCCGTGGCTCTTGACCGGGTTCAGATCGAAGCGCCGATTCCGCGCCCCGGCCGAAATATTTTCTGCGTCGGCAAGAATTATCACGAGCACGCCCATGAGTTCTCCAAGAGCGGCTTCGATTCCAGCGCCGCCGCCGGCGCCGTGCCGAAACATCCGATCATCTTTTCCAAAGTGCCGGAAACCGTTGTTCCCAATCACGCCAAGGTCTTGATCAACAAGAACGCCTCGACCGCCATCGATTACGAAGCCGAGCTTGCCGTCATCATCGGCAAGGGCGGGCGCGGCATCGCGCCGGAGAAGGCGATGGAGCATGTCTGGGGCTATACCATCGTCAATGACGTGACGGCGCGCGACCTGCAGGGGCGCTACAGCCAGTGGCTGGTCGGCAAGTCGCAGGACACGTTCTGCCCGATGGGCCCCTGGGCGGTGACGGCGGACGAGATCGATGTCCGCGATACCGCCATCCGTTGCTTCGTCAATGGCGAATTGCGCCAGAACTCCAATACCGGCCTGTTGATCTTCGACATTCCGACCTTGATCGCCACGATCTCCGCCGGCCTCACCCTGCAGCCGGGCGACATCATCGCGACCGGCACGCCGGCCGGTGTCGGCATCGGCTTCGACCCGCCGCGCTATCTGAAAGGGGGCGATACGGTACGGGTGGAGATCGACGGCATCGGCGCCCTGGAAAATCGCTTCGAGGAAATCGCGGCATGACCACAGTCAATCTCGGGAATATGGTCGCCGAGGTCTTGGGGGACGGCTTCCCTGTCGTCATGGTGCACGGCCTTGGCGGGACCTCCAACAGTTTCCAGCCGCAGATGCCGGCCTTGTCGCGCTATCGTGTCATCCGTGTCGATCTGCCGGGCGCCGGGCGCTCGCCTGTGCCGCACGATGAATTGACGATCGAGAAATTCGTCGTGGCTGTGGTCGACGCCGCCAAAGCCCTCGGCGTCACGCGCGCGCATTTCGCCGGTCATTCGATGGGCACGCTGGTGGTGCAGAAGCTGGCGGCCGCCTATCCCGATCTCGTCGCTTCGCTGACTTTGTTCGGCGCCCTTGTCGAGCCGCCGGAAGCGGCGCGCACTGGACTTGCCGGGCGCGCCAAGACAGCGCGCAGCGAAGGTATGGAGCCGATCGCTGAACAGATCATCGCCGCAACGCTATCGGCCGAAACCAAGGCGAGTCGGCCTGCCGCCACGGCCTTCGTCCGCGAATCGCTGATGCGTCAGCCGCCGGAGGGCTATGCCAAGCACTGCGAGGCCCTGGCCAGGGCGACCGCCGCCGATCACCGGCTGATCGCGGCCCCCACCTTGCTGCTGACCGGCGACGCGGATGTTGTCGCGCCGCCCAGTATGGCGCACACTCTGGTGGATCGGATCAGTGATGCCACCGCCTCCATCCTCGACCGTTGCGGCCATTGGAGCATGATCGAGAAGCCGGCGGAATGTAACGAGCGCATGCTCAGTTTCCTGCAGCGGGTTCAGTAGCGGCAAACGCGGGCTGATGCGCTGTTGCAGGGGCAAGGGCGCAGCGGGGAACAATCGGATCGTGGTCTGCGATCCCAATAAGAACTACGGCGGCACGCGGCAAGCGGAAGACCGTCGGCGCGAAAAATGTGCGGGAGGTTATGATGGCGGACAATGGCAGCTACGGGTCCCGTTGGGGCTCGACGAGCGTCGGCTCGAACGGACGGGACGCGGATTCCGTTCTCTTCACCAATGTGCGGATCCTCGATGGCAGCGGCGACTACCCCTATACCGGGGAAGTGCTGGTGCAGGGTAATCGCATCCGGCAGATCACCAAGGGCGGCTCGCGTTTCAGTTCGGGCAGCGGCGGCGGCACCACCATCGACGGCATGGGCGCTACCTTGATGCCGGGCATGGTCGACGCGCATCTGCACCTCTCCTGGAACAATGCGCCGGGGGTTGATCCCATTCAGAAGATGCCGGTCGAGGAGCATATGCTCTGGACCGTGGAGATGGCGAAACTGGTGCTCGATGCCGGCTTCACCGCCGGTCGCGGCGCCGCCGCCGCCAAGCCGCGCCTCGATGTCGTGATCCGCGACGCCATCAATGCCGGCCGTGTGCCGGGTCCGCGCTATACGGCGGCCGGGCCGGAAATCACCACGATCGGCGGCCTCGGCGACTTCACCCTGCCGCATATGCCGCATGAAGGCCTCAACCTCGGCATGCTGGTGAACGGTCCGGAAGACGTGCGCCGGGTCGTGCGCACCTTGATCAAATACGGCGTGGACACCATCAAGCTCAACCTCTCCGGCGAGGAAATCACCGGCATGGGCGCCGAGGAGACGCCGATGTCGGAAGAAGAGATCGCCATGGCGGTCAAGGAAGCCCGCATGCGCAACAAGGGTCTCGCCGCCCATGCGCGCTCTTCCGAATCGGTGAAGCAATGCATCCGCCACGGCATCGAGGCGATCTATCACGCCTCGTTCTGCGACGAGGAATGCCTCGACATGCTGGAAGCGGCGAAGGACCGGCATTTCGTGGCGCCGGGTCTGGCCTGGCTGGTGGGCACGGCGCGCCATGCCGGCGATTACGGCATCAAACCCGGCTCGCGCATGGCGCAGCTTTACGAGCGCGAGCTGGAAGTCGCGGTCGAGACCACCCGCAAGATGCATCGCCGCGGCATCCGCGTGATGACCGGCGGCGATTATGGCTTCGCTTGGACGCCCCAGGGTACCAATGCCAAGGATCTTGAGTATTTCGTCGACATGGTCGGCATGTCGCCCATGGAGGCGATCATCGCCGCCACCAAATACGGCGGCCAGGCCATGGGCATGGGGCATGAACTGGGCCAGATCAAGGAAGGCTATCTGGCCGACCTGCTGTTGGTCGACGGCGATCCCGTCGCTAACATTCGGGTGCTGCAGGACAAGGACCGGCTGCTGGCGATCATGAAGGACGGTAAGTTCCACAAGCGTCCGCAGACCCAGGAGCAGCGTCGCCGGCTGATCGCGTAACGCTGTCGTCTCTCATCTCGGTTTATCATGGGCTTTGCCTTGAAGAAGCATCCGGTCGCCATTGTCGTCTATGTGGTCCTGGCAGCCCTCGTGGCCTGGCTGTTCCTGGCGCTCTGGCCGCAATGGCTGATCGGCCTGATCGGACCGAAGAAGGTCCTGGTCAACACCATCTTCAACGGCGTGACCCTGGCCGGCCTCTATTTCCTGGTGGCGAGCGGCTTCACCCTGGTCTTCGGCCTGATGCGCAATGTCAATCTGGCGCATGGCTCGCTTTATCTTTTCGGCGCCTATATCGGCTATGAAGCGGCGGATATGACCGGCTCGTGGCTCATCGGCGTTGCCGCCGGATTCCTTGCGTCGGCGCTGGTGGGCGTTCTGCTGCAGTTCTTCGTCTTCCGCCGTATGGAGGGCGACGACCTGCGCCAGACCCTGGTGACGATCGGCATTTCCATCGTCGGCGCCGACCTAATGCTGGCGGTCTTTTCCGGCAATACCTACCAATTCACCATTCCGGCCTGGATCGACGGCGCCGTGCCCACGCCAATCGTCACCGCCGTCAAATCGGACGGGACTTCCGTCATCATGATGTATCCGCTCTACCGTCTGGTGGTGCTGGCGACGGCGGTCGCCATCGGCATTGCTCTCTGGCTGCTGCTCAACCGCACCCGCATCGGCATGATGATCCGCGCCGGCGTCGATGACCGCGCGATGCTGTCGGCGAGCGGCGTCAACGTGCATATGGTCTTCGCCATCGTTTTCGCCATCGGCGCCGGCCTCGCCGGTTTTGCCGGCGTGGTCGGCGGCACTGCGCTCTCCATCGCGCCGGGCGAAGATGTGCGCTATCTGCTGGCATCGCTGGTGGTCGTCATCGTCGGCGGCATGGGCTCGATCACCGGGGCGGCGATCGGTGCGCTGCTGATCGGCCTCGCCGAGCAGGTCGGCCTGGCTTATTTCCCGACCTACGGCGTGGTCCTCACCTTCGTGATCATGGTGGTGGTTCTGGCCTTCCGGCCCCAAGGCATCATGGGGCGGGCGGCATGACCGTGTTCGACAGCAAATCCGTCGCCACACCGATGGCGGCGTCCGCTCGCCGGCTGCCCTTCGATGCCGGTTACCTGCTGCTGGCAATCGCCCTGCTGCTCTATCCGGCCGTGGCCTCGCCCTTCTTCACCTTCCAGATCGGCGGCTACACGTTGATTCTCGGCACCATCGCGCTGTCGTTGATGGTGCTGGCCGGCTATGGCGGCATGGTCAGCCTCAGCCAGATGACCGTGGCCGGCATCGCCGGCTATACCATCGCCATTTTCGGCACCAATACATCCGGCGTGATGGGGCTCGGCTGGCCCTGGTGGATCATCGTGCCGCTGGCGATTTTCATCGGCGCCCTGGCGAGCGCACTGATCGGCATGCTGGCGGTGCGCACGGCCGGCATCTACATGATCATGATCACGCTGGCGATCGCGACGGCCTTCTTCTATTTCGTGCGCCAGAACTACGCCCTCTTCAACGGCTTCAACGGCTTTCATGGCATCAATCCGCCGACCGCCCTCGGCGTTCATTGGCGCGATCCGGTGCCCTTCTATTATCTGGCGCTTGCCGTCGCGACCTTCTTCTTCATTGTCGTCACCTACGCGCAGCGTTCAACCTTCGGCCTCAGCCTGCAGGCGATCCGGGATAATCCGCGCCGCATGCGGGCGATCGGCTTCGATGTCGCCGCGCACCGGGTGTTTGCCTTCTTCCTGGCTGGCGTCATCGCCGCCACAGCCGGCGTTCTGCTGGTCTGGTTCAACGGCCAGATCACCTCGGGCACGGTCGACGTCAACGCGGCGATCGACGTGCTGGTGGTGGCCGTCGTCGGCGGGTTGCGCAAGCCGATCGGCCCCTATCTCGGCGCGCTGCTTTTTGCCCTGCTGCAGAATTTCGCCATCGATCTCATCGATCCGGAACGTTTCAACACGGTGATCGGCCTGGTCTTCCTGCTGATCATCTTCTTCTCGCCCGACGGGCTGCTGGGCCTGTGGGAAAGACTGCGGACCACCACCATGAACAAATCGCTGCGCCCAGCCCTCCGGCGCAAGCCATCAACGTGAAGCGGGGGATAAAGAAAATGACCTACTTGGAGGAAACGCAATGCTGATCAATAGACGCAACCTGCTGGCTGCAGCCGTCGCGCTGACGGCTGTCAGCTCGGCGGCGCAAGCTGACGATACGATCAAGATGGGCGGGTTGGCGACGCTCGAAGGCGCCTTCACCGTGCTCGGGGAGGATGGCTTGCGCGGCATGAAGATGGCGCTGCAGGAAGTCAATTACACGGTCGCCGGCAAGAAGATCGAGGTGCAGACCGGCTCGTCCGACGCCTCGCCGGAAAGTGCGGTCAAGGCGGCGCGCAAGCTGGTGGAGCAGGGCGGCGTGCAGATCCTGATCGGTCCGCTCTCCGGTTCTGAAGGCATCGCCGTCAAGGATTATGCCAAGACCCAGCCCAACGTCACCTTCATCAACGGCTCCTCGGCAGCCCAGGATACGACGCTGTTCAATCCGGCGCCGAATTTCTTCCGCTTCTCGACCGACGGCGTGCAGTGGATGGCCGGCCTCGGCGACTATGTCTATAACGAGAAGCACTACAAGAAGGTGGCGGTCGTCGCCGAGGATTACTCCTTCCCCTATAGTCAGGTGGAAGGCTTCATGCTGCCCTTCTGCAAGGCGGGCGGCCATGTGCCGGCAAAGTTCTGGGTGCCGATCGGCAACAAGGACTTCTCCTCGGTGATCTCGGCCTTGCCGGATGATGTCGACGCGATCTACGTGGCGCTCGGCGGCGCCGATGCCATCAACTTCCTCACCCAGTATCAGCAGTCGGGCGGTTCGGCGCCGATCATCGGCGGCTCGATCACCGTCGACCAGACCGTGCTTGGCTCCAAGGGCTCGATCCGCAAGGCGGTGATCGGCACGGCCGCTGCCGGCCCGACGGCGGATGCCTGGGACGATCCGCGCTGGCAGGCTTTCACGGCCGCATACAAGAAGGCCTTCCCGGACGGTTTCCCGGCGCCTTCGCTGTTTGCCCATGCCTATTACATCAACACCAAGGCGGCGATCCTTGCCTTGCAGAAGGTAAATGGGGACCTGTCCGATGGCGGTGCGAAGTTCCGCGAGGCGCTGAGCAATCTCACCTTCGATACGCCGACCGGTCCGGTCAAGCTCGACCATAACCGCAATGCCATTGCCGACATCTTCGTCACCGAGGTCGTCGAGGGCGCCAATGGTGCCTTGATGAACAAGGTCATCAAGATCGCCAAGGGCGTCAACCAGACCATGGGAGAACCGGAAGCCGAGTTCCTGAAGATCGGCCCGGCTACCCGTGACAATCCGGACTGCAAGTAAAGCATAGCGGCTCAGGCAGGGCATCGAAGCATGGCAATGGCGGCAGACAATCTATTGAGCGAGAGCGGGGGATATGCCCTGGAGCTCTTTGGTGTCGGCCGCCGCTTCGGTGCCCTGACCGCCCTGGCCGATATCACCATGACGGTACGCGCCGGCGAAAGGCGTGCCGTATTGGGATCGAACGGCGCCGGCAAGACGACCTTGTTCAATGTCATCACCGGCGATTTCCCGCCGTCGAGCGGCTATATCCGCTTCTTCGGCGAGGACGTGACGCATTTCGCCGCCTTCGAACGCATCCGCCGCGGCCTGCGCCGTACCTATCAGATTTCGCAGCTCTTCGGCGGGCTCAGCGTTCTCGATAATATCTTTCTCGCCTGTCGCGGCGTTTCGCGGCGGCGCTTCTCGCTGCTGCGGCCGCGCCGGGACGAAGCGACCATGCAGCAGGCCGAACGCATCATCCAGGCGGTGAAGCTGGAGGACAGCCGCGCGACGCCGGTTTCGCAGCTGAGCCACGGCCAGCAGCGCCAGCTGGAGATAGCCCTCGCCTTGGCTGGTGCGCCGCGTTTCATTTTGTTCGACGAGCCGGCCGCCGGGCTGTCGCCGGCCGAGCGCCGCGATCTTGTCCATATCCTCTCGTCGCTGCCCAGCCATATCGGCTATGTCATCATCGAGCACGATCTCGACGTGGCGCTGCGCGTGTCCGAGCGCGTGACCATGATGCATAACGGCCGTATCTTCAAGGAAGGCACGCCGGCAGAGATCGAGAACGACCCGCAGGTGCAGGAGATCTACCTCGGAGGCGGTCATGGTTGAGTCGCGCCGTGCCACTTCCACAGCGCGTGGCGGCTCGACGCCGGTCCTGCGCATCCACGACCTTCAGGTCTATTACGGCGAATCCCATGCCATCCAGGGCGTCGAACTGACCCTGGAAAGTCGCATACTCTCCATCGTCGGCCGCAACGGCATGGGCAAGACGACGCTCTGCAACACCATCACCGGGCTGAAGAAGGCGCGCAGCGGCTCGATCGCCGTGGCCGGCCGGGAAATCTCCGCCCTGGAGCCGCATGAGATCGCCCGGCTCGGCGTCGGTTATGTGCCCCAGGGGCGCCGGGTCTGGCGCAGCCTCTCGGTCGACGAGCATCTGCGTCTGGCGGCGCGCGGCGGCCGCGATGCGGTCTGGACCGTCGACCGCATCTACCAGACCTTTCCGCGCCTGGCGGAACGTCGCTCCAACGGCGGCGGCCAGCTTTCCGGCGGCGAACAGCAGATGCTGGCGATCTCCCGCGCGCTGCTCGGCAATCCGCGTCTCCTCATCATGGACGAACCGACCGAAGGCCTCGCACCGGTCATCGTCGAGCAAGTGGCGCAGATGCTGATGCAGCTTGCCGCCGAGGGCGAAATCGCCGTCCTGCTGATCGAGCAGAATATCGGCGTCGCCACCAGCGCTGCCGATCAGGTGGCGATCATGGTCAATGGCCGCATCAACCGGGTGATGCCGTCGCAGGAACTGGCCAACGACCGCGAATTGCAACAGCGGCTGCTCGGCGTCGGCCGTCATAGCGAAGATCCGGCCGAGGCGGCGGGGGAGCAAGCGGTTGGTGACACGCAGGAGCGCGTCTCCGAGATTTTCCGCGTTGTCCGCAAGGATGGTGTCGGCCGGTCCGACGCATCGCCAGGCCCGGATCGGGCCGGCGGCTACCGGATCCAAAACTCACTGCCCAATCGCTGGGCGCTGAGCGATCGAGAGATCGGCCGCGGTGTGCGTGCGCCTGCGAAGGCGGTTGTAGCCAATCAGCCGGCGGGCGAAGGAGAAGATGCCGACAGCGCCATGATCTTCCGCATGCCGCCGGCCGAGCGCTACGGGCGCACGGCCTTGGTGGTCGGCACCTTTGATACCAAGGGGCGGGAGCTCAAATTCCTGCGCGACTGCCTGCGCGATGTCGGCATTCGTACCCGCATGGTCGATCTCTCCACTTCCGGCAAACCCTCCAGCGCCGATGTCTCGCCCCAGGAAGTGGCGAGCGCCCATCCGCGCGGCGCCAGCAGCGTCTTCTCCGGCGATCGCGGCAAGTCGGTGACGGCGATGGCTACCGCTTTCGAGCATTGGATCATTCGCCAGCGCGATATTGGCGGCATTATCTCGGCCGGCGGCTCGGGCGGCACCTCGCTGGCAACGGCCGGCATGCGGCGGCTCGCGGTCGGCATTCCCAAGGTGATGATCTCCACCGTCGCCTCCGGCGAGGTCGGGCATTATGTCGGCGCCTCGGATATCCTGATGCTGCCTTCGGTTGCCGATGTGCAAGGCCTCAACACCATCACCGAACGCATCCTGCGCAACGGCGCCTATGCGTTGGCGGGCATGATCGCCAAGATGCCGACGCCGGCGCAGCGCGCTGCCGAACAGATGATGGCAAAGCCGGCGCTCGGCATCACCATGTTCGGCTTGACCACCCCCTGCGTGCAGCAGCTTACCGCCGGGCTGCAGGAGGATTACGACTGCCTGGTCTTCCATGCAACCGGTGTCGGCGGCCGGTCGATGGAGGCGCTGGCCGATTCCGGCCTGCTCGCGGGGGCGATCGACGTCACCACAACGGAAGTCGCCGATATGATGATGGGCGGGGTCTTTGCCGCAACGGCGGACCGCTTCGGCGCTTTCATCCGTCAGCGCATTCCCTATGTCGGCTCCTGCGGCGCCCTGGATATGGTCAATTTCGGTCCGCAGGAGAGCGTGCCGGACAAATATCGCGGCCGCAATTTCGTCGTCCACAATCCCAATGTAACGCTGATGCGCACGACGGCGGCGGAGAATGCCGAGATGGGCCGCTGGATCGGCCAGCGCCTCAACGAGATGCAGGGGCCGGTGCGATTTCTCATCCCCGAGGGTGGCGTTTCCGGCATCGATGCACCAGGCAAGCCGTTCTACGACCCGGCCGCCGACAAGGCCCTGTTCGACGCGCTGGAAGCGACCGTGCAACAGACTGGCCAGCGGCGTCTCATCCGTGTGCCGGCCCATATCAACGATCCGGAATTCGCTGCCGCTGTGCTGCGGGCTTTCCGGGAGATTGCCACACCGATCAGGAAGAGAGCCTAGCGATGCCGCGTTTCGACAGAACAGCCCTGCTGGAGAAGTTCCACGGCATGATCGCGCGCCGCGAGATGATCATCGGCGGTGGTGCTGGCACCGGTCTCTCCGCCAAATGCGAGGAGGCGGGCGGCATCGATCTCATCGTCATCTACAATTCCGGCCGCTATCGCATGGCCGGGCGTGGCTCGCTGGCTGGCCTGCTGGCCTATGGCAACGCCAATGAGATCGTCATGGAAATGGCCCGCGAGGTGCTGCCGGTGACGCAGAAGACCCCGGTCCTGGCCGGGGTCAACGGCACGGATCCTTTCTGCCTGTTCGACAAGTTTCTCGATGATCTCAAAGCCGTCGGCTTTTCCGGCGTGCAGAATTTCCCTACCGTCGGCCTGATCGACGGTACCTTTCGTGCCAATCTCGAGGAGACCGGCATGTCCTATGGTTTGGAGGTCGACATGATCGCCAAGGCGCATGCCAAGGACATGCTGACGACGCCTTATGTCTTCAACGCGGAAGAGGCCACGGCCATGGCCAAGGCGGGGGCCGATATCATCGTCTGCCATCTCGGGCTGACCACGGGCGGGTCGATCGGCGCCGAGACGGCATTGAAGCTCAAGGATTGCCCGGCCTTGGTCGATGCCTGGGCCGAGGCGGCGCGCAAGGTGCGCAAGGATGTGATCGTGCTGGTCCATGGTGGCCCCGTCTCGGAGCCGGATGATGCCGCCTATGTGCTCAGCAATACCAGCAACTGCCACGGATTTTATGGCGCCTCCTCGATGGAGCGGCTGCCGACCGAGCGGGCCCTGGTGGAACAGACACGCAAATTCAAGGCGATCAAGAAGTCGTAATTAAATAGGCGCCAGCGCGGCACGAAGGCGGCGCGGCGAACAGGTTCAGGAGGAAGATCAATGGCAACGCAAATCCTCGGTTCGGTCATTCTTTGGCTGATCGCCCTTGCGGTCATCGTCGTCATCGGCGTCTATCTGCTGCGATGGCTCTATCGCCGCTCGATCAAGGAAACGGCCTTCGTGCGGACCGGCTTCGGCGGCGAGAAGGTGGTCATCAATGGGGGCGCCTTCGTTATTCCGGTCCTGCACGAGATGACGCCGGTCAATATGAATGTCATGCGGGTCGAGGTGCGGCGCGGCCAGTCCAATGCCCTCATCACCCGTGACCGTATGCGCATCGACCTCATCGCTGAATTCTTCCTGCGCGTACAGCCGACGCGTGAGGCAGTGTCGCTGGCGGCCCAGACCCTGGGGCGCCGGGCGATGCAGCCCGACGACATCCGCGAACTTTTCGAAGGCAAGTTCTCGTCGGCGCTGCGGGCCGTGGCGGCGGAACTGACCCTGGAAGAGATCCATGAGCGCCGCAGCCAGTTCATGACCCGGGTACGGGAACAGGCCGCCGACGCGCTGACCCAGAACGGCCTTGAGCTGGAAAGCGTCGCCCTGGTCGATCTCGACCAGACCAGCCTCGAATATTTCGATCCCTCGAACGCCTTCGATGCCGAGGGCCTCACGCAACTGACCGAGACGATCGAGATGCGCCGTAAGATGCGCAACCAGATCGAACAGCAGACCATGATCGAGATCCGCAACCAGAACCTGGAATCCGAACGCCGGGTGCTGGAGATTGACCGGGAAAGCGAATATGCCCGGATCGAACAGGAGCGTGAGCTGGAAATCCGCCGCGCGACGCAGCGGGCGGAACTGGCGCGCGAGCGGGCGCAGCGCGATCACGAGGCGCAACAGGCACAGCTGACCGCCAGCGAGGCGACCGAGCGCGCGCGCATCGCCCAGGAGCGCGCCATTGCCGAAAGCCGCATCGCCAGCGAAGAGGAGATCCAGCAGCGTGAAATCGCCCGGCGTCGTGCCCTGCAGGCCTCGGAGATCAAAAGTCGCGAACTGACCGAGAAGGAAGAGATCGCCCTTGAACTGGCGATCGAACGCGAGCGCATCAACCGCGAGCGCGACCGCGAGGAACTGGAAGTTGCGCGCCGCCGGTCGGTGGAACTGGCCGAACGGGACCGCGAGATCGCCCTCGCCGCCAGGAACGCCGATGTGGTGCGGGCGGAAGGCGGAAGGCGCCAGGCCGAGATCGTCACCAATGTCGATATCGAGCGCGAACGCGTGGCACGTGAGAAGCTGCTGGACGAGGCGCGGATCGAGCGCGAGCGTGCCCTGCAGGCCCTGGAAATCGCCAAGCGCCAGGCCTTCGAGGAGGCCGAGATCGCCGCGGGCGAAGAGGTCGAGCGTGCGCGCATCATGACCGAGCGCGGCATCGAGGAAGCCCGCGTGGTGCGCGACCGCGAGATCCGCAAGCTCTCGATCGAGCGCGACAAGACCCTGGAGCTGGCGGAATTGGAAAAGGCCATCTCGCTGGCGGCCAAGAGCAAGGAACGTTCGGCCGCCATCGCCGAGGCGGAAGCGGCGCGTGCGCTCGCCATCACCGCGGAAGAACAGGCCTTCACCGCCCGCGAGCGGGAGATCGCCGAGCGCCGCAAGGCGGTGGAGTTGATCGCCGCCGCGCGTGACGCCGAACGCGAACATCTGCGCCTGACCGCCAAGGCGGGGGCCGAGAAGGCGGCGGCGGCTGCCTTCGCCGAAGCCCAGCGCATCGCCGCCCAGGCGGAGGCGCAAGCGGCGGTCATCCGCGCCGAAGCTGCGGCCAAGACCTATGCCGTCGATGCCGAAGGCCAGCGCCAGGCCAACGAGGCCGAGAATCTGCTCACCAACGAGGCGCGGGCCTCGCGGACGCGGATGCGGCTGCTCGACAAGATCGAGGGTATCGTGCGCGAAAGTGTCCGGCCGATGGAGAAGATCGACGCCATCAAGATCCTGCATGTCGATGGCCTTGGCGGCGGCGAGGGCAGCCGCAAGAATGTAACCGACGAGGTGATCGACAGTGCCTTGCGTTACCGCGTCCAGGCGCCGATGATCGACAGCCTGATGAAGGAGGTCGGCATCGAGGGCGGCAGTGTCGGACGCATGACCGACGTGCTGCGCGATGCCAAGGATCTCGACACCATCGTCCGCAATCGCAAGAAGAAGGGCGGCAAGGATGAAGGCGAGGATCACGGTCGGTCGGATCGCGACGACGATCGCTGAGCGCTTGACTGATCGTCGGAGCCGAGGAGCGTAACATGGCCAAGGTCTATATCTCGTCGGTGATCAATGCCCCGGCCGGCCAGGTCTGGGGCATCGTCCGTGACTTCGACGGATTGCCGAAGTGGACGCCCTTTGTCGCTGACAGCCGGATCGAGCAGAACCAGCCTGCCGACAAGATCGGTTGCATCCGCAATTTCACCCTGAAGGATGGCGGCCGCATCCGCGAGCGCCTGCTGGCTCTGTCGGATTACGATTTCACCATGGTCTACGCGATCCTCGAAAGCCCCATGGGTGTCGAGAACTATATCGCCACGCTGAAGCTGATCCCCATTACCGATGGCGATCGCTGCTTCGTTGAATGGAGCGCCGAATTCGACTGTCTGCCCAATCGTGAGCAGGAGTTGATTGCACATATCGGGCGCAACGTCTTCCTCGCTGCCCTCCAGTCCTTGAAAAGCCGTTTCGGGGGCTGATTGAACGATACTCCAAAGCCGCAGGCCTTCCTGACATGACCATCCGCGTGATGCGCAGCGGTGTCATCGATACACCGGCCGAGGCAGTCTGGCATCTGCTGCGGGATTTCAACGGCCATGACAGCTGGCATCCCGCCATTGCACAAAGCCGGATCGAAGCCGACGAGCCCGCTGATCTTGTCGGCGCCGTGCGCGCCTTCAGCTTGCAAGACGGCAGTTTCTTGCGCGAACAGCTGATCGCCCTTTCCGATCGCGAGATGAGCTTCACCTACTGCCTGCTGGATTCGCCCATGCCGCTGCATGGCTATGTGGCGCGTCTGCAGTTGCGCCCCGTCACTGATGGCAACCAATGCCTCCTTGTCTGGGAATCGAGCTTCACGCCGCCGCCGGCCCAGGCCGGCAGTCTTGCCCGTCTCGTCGCCGAGAATATCTATGAGGCCGGCATCGCCGCCTTGCAGCGCCATTTCGGCGGAGGTGTTCCGCCATCGCGGGAGCCGATGCCCGCAGCGGGGGCGGCTGCTGCGCCCATGCTCGCCACCGCGGCCCCGCAAGTTGTTCTCTCGCGTCCCTCGACGCGCTCCGCGCTGCAATCGGCGGGAGCGAGCCTTACCACCACTGCAATCCTGGTAGCGCAATATGGCGGTCCTGAGGTGATGCATCTGGCGGAGGTCACGGTGCCGCCGCCGGGACCCGGGGAGGTCCGCCTGCAGCAGACGGCGATCGGCGTCAATTTCATCGATATCTATTGCCGGCGCGGCGATTTCAGTCTGCTGCAGCTGCCCGGGATTCCCGGCATGGAGGCGACAGGATCGGTGATCGATATCGGCGCGGGCGTCGCCGATCTCTCCATCGGTGACCGCGTTGCCTATGCCGGGCCGCCGATCGGCGCCTATGCGGCCATCCGCAATGTGCCGGCCGATCTCGTGGTCCGCATCCCGGCGGATCTCGATGATCGGACCGTCGCGGCAGCCTATCTGAAAGGCGTGACGGTGGATTTCCTGCTGCAGGATGTGCATCCCCTGAAACCGGGCGAGACGGTTCTGCTGCGTGCCGCTGCGGGCGGATTGGGCTTGCTGTTGAGCCAGGCGGTGAAGGCGGCCGGGGCCCGGGTGATTGGCGTCGTCTCAACGCCGGCGAAGGCCGAAGTCGCCCGTCAGGCCGGTTGCGACGAAGTGCTGATACAGGGCAGCACCGGGCTCGGCTCCCTGGCTCCGGCACTGCAATCGCTTACGGCCGGCAGAGGCGTCGACGTGGTCTTCGACGGCGGCGGTGGCGACACTTATGCCGAATCGCTCGACTGTCTGGGACTGCGCGGTCACCTGATAAGCCTCGGCCAGGCCTCGGGTGCGATCGGTGCGCGCGATATCGACCAACTGGTGGCCAAGTCGGTGACGGTCTCGCGACCGAATTTCGCCCATTACAATCTCGACCACGAGACCCGGCGGCAGCGGGCCGCGCGCTTGTTCCAGTCGTTGCGGCGCGGCGAGATCAAGGTCTGGCCGGCCACTGCCCTGCCGCTTGAGGCGGCAGCCGAGGCGCATCGCCAATTGGAGAGCCGCAGCAATATCGGGACTTATCTGCTGTTGCCGTAAGCCTGCCGGTTGCGGCTCAGAGCGTGGCCGTTACCGTGCTTGTCGTCGAAACATCGGTGGCCTGCAGAAGCTGGTTCAGGCTCTGATCCAGGTTGATGCTTTGCCGTAGGCTTTCCATCGCGGGCTGATTGGCGACATCGCCGATATTGCTCGCCTGCATGCGCTGCAGCCAGTCCTGCCAGCTTTCGGTGGTCTCGGCGCTGGTGCCGCCAGCCTCTGTCGACCCGGCGGCCGCCGTGGTTCCATTGTTCCCGGCGGCTTGCAACAGCCGGTCCAATAGCCGCGTGGCGCCGTCGGTCGATGAGCTGCTATCGGCCGCATTCGTCGCCGCTGATAAGCCTGCCTCGAATTCGCTCTCTGAAATCGTGCCGTCACCGTCGCTATCGAGACCGTTGAAAGCGGTTGCGGTCATATTGCTGACAGGCTGGCCGGCCGTGCTCTCACCCGCGGCCTCTTCCGTGCCAATTGCCTGCTGGCCGATCAACACCGAACGCATATCCTGGCTGAGCTTCTGAAAGCCGGTCCGCAGTTCGGATTTGCTGAGCTTGCCGTCGCCGTCCGTATCCAAGGCGTTGAACAGCGCATCGGCCTGCGCGCTGAAGGGGGTCGTCTCGTCGCTGCTCTGGCTGGAACCGGCTTCCGTCGTCACATCGGTATCCGTCTCCGCGCCGGCACGCTGCAGCAGTTGATTCAATAAAGCGAGGTTGAGTGTCGACGAATTGCCGATCGATGAGCTCATGAAAACCGCCTCCTTACGCATTGGCGCCGAATCTTGGCACCGGCAGCTGTGCTGCCATGGTCGACAAATCCTTCAAGGATCTGCCGTTGATACGAGGGTTCGGCCGATTTCAGGCGGAAAAGACCGGGGCGATGCCCTTGACGGGTGATCGTCGAAATATCGCCCGCGTCGGCAAATGTTGCCCGTCCCGGTCCCGCTAATTCGGGAAGCGCGGCGGGGGCGTAAAATAACCGTCGTTGCCAACGAAATATTTATTTTGAAGTTGAAAGTAAATAATAAGTAATTATCAAATAAAAAAGATATCGCATTTACTCCGCAGATGCGGCGTCCGGCGACGTGGTACTTGCGAGTGCCTGCTTTGCCGGGCTCGTTTGTTGTTCTCCAAAGGCTCAGTCATGACCTCGCGATGGGCTCAAGCTTGCCAATCTTCGGCACTCCTCCCGGCCCCCTTGGGGCTCTCCTCCCCTAGCGAGATCGTGGGGCTATGCCGCGCCCTGCGCTGCACGAGGGTCGCATATCGCTCTTAATGCCAGGGAATTTTCCGACAGGCTCGCCCGAAATGGGCCGCTGATCTGGCCTTTTTTCAGAGAAACCGCGCCGCCATGGGTGGGAATGTGCGTATCACCCGGCAGCTTTTGCAGCTCGCCCTGCATATTTTGCCGGGCACTAAGTAAAAGATGCCGGGTAGTGTGAAAATATTGCCGATCTGCATTTTTTTATTCAGAAAAAATTGCCAGGAGGCAAAATCTGTGACGGTATTTTCTTCTCGCCGCGTATAAATTCTCAAAGGATACTTCTGTGGGATCGACCTGCTTGTTGGGGTGTGAGAGCGGGCTGGCCAGCGACCAGGGATGGGGCGCAATGACATCGATATTGTTTAGCTCGCCGCAAGCGGCGCCGGACGTGACGATTGCCAGTCTGGATGATCACCTGATCGAGCGCATGCGTCAGAACGACGAGCATGCCTATCGACTGCTGGTCGAGCGCCACATCGACCGGGCCTATGGTCTGGCGCTGCGGATCTTGCGGCGACCGGCCGATGCGGAAGACGTGGCCCAGGAAGCTTTCGTCAAGGCCTGGATCAACCGCGACAAATGGCAGACCGGGCGCGCCAAGTTCAGCACCTGGCTTTACCGAGTGATCGTCAATCGCTGCATCGACCTGCAGCGCGCACCGCGCAACGAATGGCTGGATGACGCGCCCGAGCCGGTCGATGATGCCGAGGATTGCGTCACATCCATCCAGCGCCAACAGGTCTATGGCCGGCTGGAGCAGGCGGTCGAAAGGCTGCCGGACCAGCAGCGCACGGCGGTTCTGCTCTCTTACTATGAAGATATGTCGAATGCCGAGATCGCCGAAGTCATGGGCATCTCGGTCAGTGCAACTGAGGCTCTCTTGAAACGCGGGCGGCAGCGCCTGCGCGAGATCCTGAAGCGGTCAGCTGTCGATGTTAAACGCCTGCTTGAGGACGACTAATCGTGATTCCTTGCGCGCGGATCGTTCGGATCGAATCATGACATGATGCCATCTAACGACTGAATCCGTTTCCATTTCGTAAATGCACACGATGCTCTCAGCGGCGGCCGGTGGCTTTCGCTCGATGCTGCGCGCCTTGGACTCTTTTTCCGCCCGATTTCTTAAAGCCGCTCGTTAGAAGACTGAATGTGCCGTGTCAGCTGGCCAGAAGGCCTTTGCATGTGCCCTTTCGCCCGGCAATGAGCTTCTCAAGGAGATGGGAAAATGCCAGTTATTTCAACGAATACTGCAGCCAATACCGCGCTGCGCTACCTCAACAACAACGCCTCTGAACAATCGAGCGCCTTGGCCAAGCTGGCCTCGGGCTCCAACATCACCAAGGCGTCCGACGACGCTGCCGGCCTTGCTATCGGCACGCAGCTCAACTCCGACGTCTCGGTGCTTAACCAGGCATCGACCAACGCTTCGCAGGCCAGTTCCATTCTGCAGGTGGCGGATGGCGGTCTGTCCAGCATCGCCGACATCCTCACCCGCATGAAATCGCTGGCGACGGAAGCGGCTTCGGGCAATGTCACGGATGCCCAGCGCACCAATGACATCGACACGGAATATCAGCAGCTGCTGCAGGAAATCGACAGCATCGCCTCTGGTACCCGCTACAGCAATAACTCGTTGCTGGACGGCACCAGCAGCTATGCCAGCGGTGTCAGCTTCCTGGTCGGTACCAGTGCTGCCGATACCATCACGGTGACCATCAGCGCGTCTAACGCTTCGGCTCTCAGCCTCACCGGCACCTCGCTGACCACGGCGAGTGCGGCGACCACCCTGATCACCACGCTGACCTCGGCGATCGACACGATCACCCAGGACCGCGCGCTGATCGGTGCCCAGGAATCGCGCTTTAATTTCCATTCGCAGAACATCGCGACGACAACGGAAAATACCGACGCGGCGCAGTCGACCATCATGGACGCCGACGTGGCGAGCCAGAAGTCGAAACTCTCTTCCGCCGACGTCAAATACCAGGCCAGTGTCGCCGCCTTGGCGCAGGCAAACCAGATTCCGAAGGAACTGCTCACTCTCCTGCAGTCCTGATCTGTTCCGGCAATGGGGAGGGATCTCCTCCTCATTGCCCTTTCTACCTAGCTGTGTGACGGCCAAACAGGGGCGATCCGCATGACAAGCGTTTCTTCGACATCATCGGCAAGCGTGACTTCATCACAGTCCAGCTCTTCCGTGGATCGCTCCGGTCTGTCGGTTGACGACGTCGTCACCGCCAAAATCCAGCCCTATCTCGATCGCATCGATACGATCAACAGCACCGTCACCAGCAATCAGACAAAGATCTCTGCTTACGAAGACATGCAGAAGCTGCTGACGAATCTGCAGAACGCCGCCGACGCCCTGCGCGATCCCCTGGATTCCAAGTCCGACGTTTTCAATATGCGTTCCGCGACGCTGACCTCATCCAATGGAAGCGTGACGGCATCCAATCTGATGTCCGTCTCTGTCGACGCGGGTACGGCGACAGGTAGCCACACGGTAACGGTGACACAGCTGGCCCAGGCCGAGCGCATTGCTTCCGGCGCCGTTTCCAGCCGCACCGGCGCCCTCGGCTACAGCGGCACCTTCACGATCGGCGAATCGGGGAAGACCGGCGCCACCATCAATGTCACGGCCGACATGTCGCTCAACGACATCGTGACGGCGATCAACAGCAACAAGTCTACGACCGGCGTCACCGCCAACATCGTGGCGGTTTCCAGCACCAGCTATAAGCTGGTGTTGACCGGCGCCGATACCAACCAGTCGATTACCATGTCGACCAGTAGTGGCACGGCACTCTCGGATCTTGGCATCACCGCATCCGACGGATCGACCGCAGCCAATGTCCTGCAGGCGGCGCAGCCTGCCATCCTGACGGTTGACGGCGTCTCCGGTATCGAGCGCGACACGAACGAAGTTGATGACGTCATCGATGGTGTCACCATGGACCTGACGGCGGCAGACGCCAATACCACGGTGACCATGACTATCGGCAACGACACGTCTTCGGTCTCCAATGCGCTCGAGACCTTCGTTGAATCCTATAATGCCTGGCGCGAATTCGTGTCGCAGAACCAGGCAACCAATTCCGACGGAACGGCTTCTTCGGGCGCCACCCTGTTCGCGGATTCGACCCTGCGGTCGGTCGCCACAGACATCGATTCGACCTTGACCTCCATCGTCGGCTCGACCTCCCTCGGGTCCATCGGCATTTCCCTCAATTCCGACAATCAGCTGGAAATCGACAGCGACACGCTGGACAATGCCCTCAGTTCGAATTTCGACGCCGTCAAAAAGCTGTTCTCCTATACGGCCGATACGTCCAGCGCCGACCTTAAGCTGGTCGCCCATGGCAGCAGCACCTATGCCGGAGCGTTCACGCTGAACGTCACCACGGATTCAAGCGGTAACGTCACCGGGGCGACGGCGACCGATAGCAGCGGCAATACCACCGCCCTCAGCGTCTCCGGCGGCGTCATCAGCGGCAAGAGCGGCACTGCTTACGCGGGGCTGCAATTCTCCTTCTCGGGCACGCAGTCCGAGAGCATCACCGTCACGGCGAGCCAGGGCATTGCCGACAAAATCTATCAGACCTCGGACGCGGCGGCCGACACGGCGACCGGCTCGGTCCAGTCGCTGATCAGCACGCTGGAGAGCCAGGACGATACCCTCACCGGCAAGGCCAGCGATCTGCAGACCCAGGCCAACAACTACTACAATTATCTGCTCGACTATTATGGCCGGCTGGAGGCGCGAATCTCCGAAGCCAACCAGACCGCCGATCTCCTGAGTCAGCTGCTGAGCGCCGACAATTCAAATTCGAACTGAGGGCATGGCGGTCTGCGGCGCCATGTGACGTGCATCTCATGACCCGCGACGCGCCAGCCGGCTCGCTTGATGCGCCGGCTCCGACGACATGAAACTGAACATTCTGGCAGGATCATTATATGCGACAGAAGCCCTCTCCGATCTCCGCCTACACCAGCGCTCTCGGCACGAGGCCGCCGCTTCACACGGTGGTCGGTCTCTATGACCTGGCGATCGTCCATACGATTCGCGCGGCCGATGCCAGCCATCGTCGCGACCCGGAACAGCAATTCAACGAAGCGCTGAAGGCCGCCCAGATTCTCAACGGGCTGAGCTGCTGTCTCGACATGAAGCGGGGCGGGGATGTCGCCGTCTCGCTCAGGGATATGTATCAGACGGTTGTTGCCGTGCTGATGCGGGCGGTCGCGAAGCGGGACGCGGCGCAGACCTACCTGCAGCTTGCCGAGGCTGTCCGGCTGACGCGGAATGCCTGGGCGGAGATCGCCAAGCTGCCGCTTTCGGTGAAGCCGCTGACGATTACCCCGCTCGAGCCCGAGACGGCTTCGGCAGTCTCGGGGTTTACGAGCCAGAAACAATCCGTTATGAATTTAAAGGGGCAGGGTAGATTGGGCCTGTCGCAAAACGATTGGACGTTGGAAAGACTTGAGCGGCCCAGTAATGCCACTAGCGGCCTTTCTGGAAAGACTCCAGAAATACGGCGAAAATCTGTCGATCTGGCCTGAGGCTGATCGCAAAGCGGCTGATTTGCTGCTGCTGGAAAGCGAGCCTGCGCGTCTCGCCCTTGCGGAAATGCGCGTTTTGCGCGATGCCCTGAAATCCCCCGCGGAAAAGGCGCCGGGCTATTTGACGGACCGGATCATGCGGGCTGTCTCCGGCCATGTCCTTACCGGTACCTCGCACGATATTCTGCCGGTACAGGATGACCGCTAACGAGCCTTGCGCGAGAGCCAGGCAACGCTAAGGTTTTTCGATACCGAATTGCGCCGTTTTCCCGCTGATCTGCAGACTCTGTGCAGCGTTCCGCCTTTGGCCGACCTGCCTCACGATAGCCCCTCCTTTGCTGCCGCTCTGCCTGTCGCCATACGCCGACGATAATCGCGCGATTTCCAGGCGCTGTTTTAGTGGCCTCGGCTGAGAAATAGCCCGCCTAGCGGGCCCGATCTGCTCCGTAAAAACCCATGAAAAGCAGCGCAAGCGATTGCGCCATGGATCGCGGCAGGCGTCGCGATCGGTTTAACGCCTCATCGCGGAGCGGAGCCAATGACCGTCACTGCCCTCGCCAGTTCAGCGTCCAGTTCTTCAAGCTCGTCGAGTTCGTCGAGTTCCTCCAGCTCTTCGGCGGCCAACGATGCGAACACGGCCTACAATACCTTTCTCACCTTGTTGACGACGGAGCTGCAGAACCAGAATCCGCTGGACCCCACCGATACCAGCGAATTCACCAGCCAGCTGATCGGCCTCGCGGGGGTCGAGCAGCAGGAGAATATGAGTCTGGAGCTGGCCTCGATCGCCGATACCTTGAACTCCTACGGGCTGTCGAACGGGGTCGCCTATATCGACAAGAGCATCACCTATACCGGCGACACGGCGCCGATGCAGGATGGCAGCGCCAATTGGCAATACACGCTGTCGGGTGACGCCGCTTCCACCAAGCTGACGGTGACCGATTCCGACGGCAATGTCGTCTGGACCGGCACCGGCGACACCAGCAGCGGCGCCCACTCCTTTTCCTGGGATGGAACGGACTCGGACGGGGCATCCCATACCAGCGGCGCCTACACCTTGAGCGTGTCTTCGGTCGACAGCTCGGGTGCGACCGTCTCCACCAGCATCTCCTCGATCGGCACCGTCACTGGCGTCACCACGTCGAGTGGCACCACCGAACTGCAGCTCGGCGATGATTTGTCCATCCCGCTTGCCGATGTCACCGGCATTCACAGCGCGACCAATTAAGACCCCAGGAGCAAGCCATGACGATCGGCAGCGCACTCAATTCCGCCGTTTCGGCGATCAATGCCCAGAGCAAGGCCTTGGCAATTATCTCCAACAACCTCGCCAATGCCAGTACCTACGGCTACAAATCCGTCTATACCAGCTTCTATGATCTGGTGAATGACAGTAACACCTCCTCATCTTTGGCCTCCGGCGGCGTCGTTGCCAACGCGACGCAAAATGTCAATGCGCAAGGCAATATCGGGTCGACCAGCAACTCGACCAACATTGCCATCGACGGCACGGGCTTCTTCGTTGTGACCTATAACAACGATTCCTCGCAGACCTATTTCACGCGCGACGGCAATTTCGACACCGACGATCAGGGCTATCTGACGAATAACGGCTATTATCTGATGGGATGGCCGACGGATTCCAACGGAAATATCGTCTCGAGTGCCACCAACAGCACCGCCGGCCTCGAGGCGATCAATGTCGATAAATTCGCCACCTCGGCTGGCGCTTCCACGTCGGATGTGCTGAAAGCAAACCTGCCCGCCAGTGCGGCGGTGGGCGACACCTTCAATACCAGCACCACCATTTATGACTCGCTGGGTGTTGCCCAGAGTGTGCCTGTGACCTGGGAGAAGACCGCCGCCAATACCTGGACGATGACCTACGGCAATCCAACCGATCCGACGGACAGCACGACGACGACCGGGACGATCGGCGGCAACACGACCTACACCATCAGCTTCAACTCCGACGGCACGTTGAATACCATTACCGATGCGGGCGGCGCGACCGTCACATCGCCGACCATCACCGTCAGCAGCTGGGACGACGGCGCCGCCGCCAGCAGCGTCTCTGTCAATCTCGGTACTTCCGGCCAGTCCGATGGCCTGACGCAATATTCCCCCACCACCGACGATCCGCAGGTGGAGATCCGCAGCGACACGCCGGACGGCTTCGCCTATGGCCACCTCACCGGCGTCACGGTGGGGAAAGACGGCACGGTAACGGCTGCCTACGATAATGGGCAGAAGGTACCGATCTACAAGATTCCCGTGGCTACCTTCCCGAACGCTGACGGCTTAATGGTGAAGTCCGACAACGTCTATCAGATGACTGGCAGCTCCGGGAACTACACCTTGCACACCGCCGGCGAGGGCGGGTCTGGCAAGATCGACGGCAGCAGTCTCGAGTCGTCGAATGTCAGCACGGCCGACCAGCTCAGCCTCATGATCGTCTGCCAGCAGAACTACTCCGCTTCCTCGCAGGTCATCAGCACGTGCAAGACGATGTTCGACGACCTCATCTCGGCGATCCGCTGATCGGGGCGCGGTTGATGACAAGCGCGGCAAAAATCGCCTTTGATGAGCTCGATCGGTTGGACCGGCAGGCGCGGCAGCAGGTCGCCGGCATCCGCCGCCTGTTCGCACCGGATCTGCAGGCGCTCAGGCGCGCCGGGAAAGCGGCGAACTCCCCCGACCAGCACCACGACCTGCGCAATCTCGAGGTGGCGCTGGCCTTGGCGGATCTGACCGATCTACGCGACTCCCTGAAGCAGTACCGGGATCTGATCGTCGCTGAAATCAGGCAGCACAATTTTGCGCAAAGCGCCGCGGCTGCCTACGCGAAATCATTGCATGGCACAAAATTGCGACGCAGCCATTAATTCGGAGATGTGAGATATGCCGACGATCCATAACGGCAATCATGCCGCTTCAAATCCCATTCTCAACGAACTGGCGATTGCCGACCTGATCTTCGTCATGAAGGAATTGATCACCGTCGTCTATTCCGAGAACGAGTTGCTGACCCGCGGCGTGCCGGCAGCGCTCTCGGACTATGCCGAGCAGAAGGATCACCTCACCGATCGCTTCGGTGATCTAAGCCGCGGCGTGCTGAGCTCCTGCTCGCAGGAATTGTCGGAGGATGAGGATCTGCGTGAGCAGATCGTCGCCACTGGACAGATGCTGAAATCGCTCACTCAGGAGAACATGCGGTTGCTGCGCGGCGCCATGGATGCCACGCGCCGGCGCATCAACTCGGTGATGACGGCCATCCAGGCGGAACAGGGCAGGCAGGGTACCTACAGCGCCAACGGGAAGATAACGGCGGCGAATTTCATCGACCGGCAGACCAGCTACAAGGCCTAATTTCACGGCGACGGGAGAGTTTCGATGTCACTCAACATCGCCATCAGTTCCGCGGTATCCTCCCTTCTCGCCATCGAGAAGCAGCTGGCGGTGGCTTCGGCCAATGTCTCCAACGCGACGGTCAACGGATATACCGCCAAATCCGTCTCCCTGGAGACGCAGGTCACGAATGGCGGCGGCTCGGGCGTCGACGTTGCCGCCATCACCAGCAGCGTCAACAAATATCTGCTCAAGGATATCCTTTCCGCGACCACGGCGTCAGCCGCCGATTCCACCACCTCCGACTACTACACATCGCTGCAGAATTTGCTGGGCGAGGTCTCGGACAGCACTTCCGGCAACGATCTTTCCTCGCAGCTTACCAAGCTGGCGACAGCCTTGCAGAATCTGGAGGCAACGCCGGACGATGTCAGTTTGAAAAACCAGGTCGTCAACGACATCGACGATCTTGCCGCCAATCTCCGCTCCACCTCCAACGGCATTCAGGACCTGCGGACGCAGGCCGACCAGGAGATCGGCGACAAGGTGACAGAGGTCAATTCCGCGCTCGATAACATCAACGACCTCAACAAGCAGATCGCCCTCGCTAAGTCGCGCGGCGAATCGACGGCGGACCTCGAGGATCAGCGCAATACCGCCCTGCAGACCATCGCCGGCGATATGAACATCAGTTCCTACACCGACAGCAATGATCAGCTACACATCTTTACGGGAGGCAACCAAGCGCTGCTGAACGGTACGGTGGTCAATCATCTGTCGCATAGCACCGCCTCCTCGATTTCCGATGGCGTCGTCTATTCCGGCTCCTCTGGCACGGGTATTTCCGGCATCTATGTGGCCGGCACCGATATCACGAGCCAGATCACCGGCGGCAATATCGGCGCTCTGATCGATATGCGGGACGATACGCTGGTCAAGGCGCAGGATGAGCTCGACAATCTAGCTTCGGGGCTGAGCTCTGCCATCAATGCAATCACCAACCAGGGGAGCGCCTCGCCCCCGCCCTCATCCCTGACGGGGACAACCACGGTTGCAGCCACGGATGCGATATCCACCGCCAGCGGAACGACCTTGCGCGTGGCGCTGACCGATTCCAGCGGCAAGATCACCAGCTATCAGGATGTCGATCTCTCCTCCGCGACCTCGGTCCAGGATGTCCTGGATAGCCTCAATGCGATCAGCGGCGTGACCGCCAGCATCACCGACGGTCACCTCACCGTCAGCAACAGCAGCGGCGGAGGCGTGGCGATCTCGACTTTATCCGGTTCGATCGGCGGAGCCGACGTTTCCGGCTATTTCGGCCTCAATGACGTGGTGACGGGCGGCAGCTCGGCACAGACATTCGCGGTCCGCAGCGATCTCCTCTCCAACAGCTCGCTATTGCCGACCGGGAAGCTCGGTCAGAGCGCCACCCTGACGGTGGGCGATACGGCGATCGGCGCCTCGGATGCCAGCATCGTGACCTCGCTCTATAACACCCTGACCGGCAGCAACAATTTCGCGGCGGCCGGCTGGCTGGGAAGCACCTCCACCAGCTTTTCCAGCTATGCCGCAAACCTGATCTCGGACATGGCCACCCGGGCCAGCAATGCCACGTCGGATGCCACCGCGTCGGCCGCCAGTTTGAGCACGCTGACGACAAGTTTCAGCAATCAGTCGGGCGTCAATACCGACGAGCAGACGGCGCTCATCAGCCAGCTGCAGAGCTATTACGCGGCTTCCGCCCAGGTGATTAGCACCGCCAATGCGATGTTCACCAGTCTGATCAATGCTGTCGCCAGCTGATACCAGGCGTCGTGGAAAGGTAGGGCAATGTTAAGCGTTTCGACCTATGGCCTCTTCAACAGCGTTCTCAATGGCGCAAAGAACGTGCAGCGGGCCGAGGCACAGGCCTCGATCCAGCAATCGACCGGCCTGGTCGGCACCAGCTTTGCCGACTATGGCGACAAGTCGCGGCAATTGCTCACGCTGCAGAACGAATCGACCCAGACGCAATCTTTCAGCGACAACACTAAAGTTGCGAGCAACCGCAGTCAGGCGACCTATAGCGCCGTCGGCAATATGATCACCTTGCTGACATCCCTGAAAACGGCGATCAGCTCGGCGATGTCGGGGACGGCGTCGACAACCTTGAACACGGTGGGCAGCTCGACGCTGGAAGACCTCTCCAGCGAACTCAATACCCAGCTCAACGGGCGCTATCTTTTTGCCGGCAGCCAGACGGATCAGCCGGCCGTCGACCTGACCACCTATGCGACCACTCCCGCAAGCGCCACCACGGCGGACACCAGTTACTATCAGGGCGACTCCCAGCAGGCTTCCGTGCGGGTTTCCGACACCTCGAGCATCACCTATGGCGTCACCGGCGACAATTCAGCGATCGAGGAAGCCCTGCGGGCAGCGAAACTGGTGTCGCAGGCAACCACCGACCCTGTCGATACCGCAGCACTCAGCGCCGCTTTCGATCTCGCCGGCAGCGCCATCACCGATCTCTCCAACCTGCAGGCCTCGATCTCCGTGAGTTCCGGCCGGTTGGAGGACGCCCAGCAGAGCCAGACGACCTATCTGTCGCTGCTCGATGACGCCACCAGCAATATCAAGAACGTCGATTCCGCCGAGGCTCTTGCCAAGGCGCAGGAACTTCAGACGCAATTGCAGGCGTCCTATTCGGCGCTGTCGATCGTGATGAAGGTCCACCTTACCGACTATCTCTGACGCGATTATCATCTGGCACGGGTACAGGTCATGACGGCTCCACTTCCCCCTACGCAACTGGGCTCATGGCCGCCGCTGACGGCAGATATCGCCCCGTTGGATCTCGGCGCTCCCGATGCGGGCGTATCCCGGCAGAAAGCGGGCGTGGCACAAGCGCGTCGCCTGATGGCGGCGGGACAGAAATCGGTCATCACCTTCGATGTGTTCGATACGCTTCTGCTGCGTCGCTGCACCGCGCCTGACGGGGTTTTCGAGCGCGCCTTCCATCACCTGCCGATCGCGGCGAGCCATCCCGGTCTTGCCGAATCCTTCGTTCAGAGCCGGATTCTCGCGGAGTTGCGGGCCCGTCAGAAGAGCGTCGCCGATATCAATTCCAGCGAAGTCACGATCGCTGAAATTTATCGCCGTCTGCCGCGCCATGCGCTCGGTCTCGATGATGTGACGATTGAAACGTTGGTCGCGGCGGAGTTCCAAGCCGAACTCGACCTTTGCCTGGTCAATCCGGAAATCCTGCAACTGGCCCGGGAAGCCCTGGTGCGGCGGCAGCCGCTGCGCATCGGCTTCATTTCCGATACCTACTGGTCGGCGGATCAGCTGAAGCGGCTTCTCAGCCACTGCGTGCCCGATCTGGTGGCCGATTTCATCTATACTTCGGCCGACCATCGCACCAGCAAGATGGCGACATTGTTCGACCGTGTGACGCGCGGCGAGGGATATCGCGGGGCCGAGGCAATTCATATCGGCGACAACCCGGTCGCCGATATTCTCGGTGCCCGCGCCTTCGGCATCGATGCCGTGCACTATCCGCAGCCGCAGGAACCGATCTTGCCGCTGCTGACCCGGGAAAGCTTCGCCGCGCAGCTGCTGCAGTCGAAGCGGCCGGATTTCAGTCATCGTCTGGATGGCGGCTTCCACCTTTTGCGCCGGACCGCGCTCTCCCAGCTTCCGGCCTTGTCCCCCGAGAAACGCGAAGGGGCGGCAATCTTCGGGCCCCTGCTCGCCGGCTTTCAGCAGTTCCTCCGGCAGCGCGTGGCGAAGATTGTCAAGGCGGGAGGCAAGGCGGCGATCCTGTTCCTCGGCCGCGACGGCTATCTGCCTTATCAGCTTTGGCGTGAGAGCCAGCCGGAGGCGGCCCATTACGTGGAGATCAACCGGCGCGTCGCCCTGGTCGCCAATCTGCAGGAAGCGGGTCCCCTGCAGGACGTATTCGAAACCTGTCATGCGTTGAACGAAGCCGCCGTCCAGGCCTTTCTCAAGGTCGACCTGCCCTCGGTCAGGCGCTATTTCGCGGGCATCGAAGGCGGCGTCATCGACGGCAAGACTTTCGCGGGCGATCTGCCGCGAATATTGGATGGTGCGGACATCGCCAGCCTTTCCAAAGTCATGCGCGACCAGCTAATGACGCATCTGCGCAGGGCGGTGCCGGAATTCGATAGCTGTTCCGACCTCATCCTGGTCGACCTCGGCTATACCGGGACGATCCAGCGCTCGCTGCGTGGGATTCTCGATCGCGAGGGGATGCGGCAGCGGCTGCACGGTGTCTATCTTGCCACGGTCGACGAGCGCTTCGTCGACCTTCCCGAAGCCGATACGGCGGCCGGCTATATGGACAGCACCGTCGTCACGCCGGCTACCAAATTGTTCCTCATGCGCAATATCGCCGTAGTGGAGCAGGTCTTTTCGGCACCGAATGGCTCAGTCCGGGCCTATGAAGACGGCATAGTGCAGCATGAAGAAGAGATCCGTCCACGTGAGCAACAGGCATTCTGCCGCGAGCTGCAGGTGGCGGCGCGCTCCTTTGCCGGCTTCTTCGATACTGCAGCACGGGAATTGAAGATCGACCTTGCCGCCAATCTGCAGATATTGCGGGATTGGAGCACGCTGACGGTCCTGCGCCTGCTTGCCTTTCCCTCGCTCGGCGAACAGCAGAGCTATGGCGTCATGAAGCATGACGTCAACCTTGGCACCTATCTGCTCTACGACATGATCGATAGCGACCATGTCGGAAAGTTCCAGGCGGCCATGGGCCTGCCTTCGGCAATGCAGGCCGAGGCGCCGCCCATGTGGCTCGGCGGCTCGATGGCTGCCTTGTCGGCGCTCAATTCCTGCGCCTACGGCATGGCGGCCTTCGGTCTCTCGTCTTCCGTCCTGCTGGCCGATCAGATGGCGGCGCATGTCGAAGCGCAGATCATCAGGGATGGTCGCACCTCCGCCTGCCAAGTGACGTGCCTGGTGACTGCCGGCGGCGAGTTGCGGCTGCGGCTGCCGCTGTTGCGGCGCCATCTCGGTGGCGTGGTGGCCTTGCCTTTGGCGAGTTTCCTGCAGCATGGCCTTATTCGCAGCATCTGTGCCCAACGCGGCGAAACCTCGTCCGCCGCCATGGCTTGCGCGGAAATCGATGTGCTGGACAGGTCGAGCCTTCGGGCGTTGCACTGCCGCCTCGACGGCATGCAGTTCACCGCCCTCGATGAAGAGGCCTATCTGCTGATCTCGCCGCCCGACATTTCAGCGGAAGTGACGATCGTCACCTTGACCATTCTGCCCTTGCCGCCTGCCTCGACGCAGGAGAGCGGCGCGCGGCCGGCGATCACGCAGGGGGCGGCGTGACCATGGTTGAACTGCATCGCGATTCGCTTTCCGAATTTGTCGGCCTGCCATTGGCACTGCTGGAGGCAGTGCGGGCGCGCAGCATCTTCCAGGTCGGGCTCGGCAGTTGGGATTTCACCGAGCAGCTGATCGATTGGTGCGGCGATCGGGAGATCCGGCACATGGCGATCGATCCGGCACCGAGCCGCAAGCAGCTCGCCTTCTTTTTCGAGCGTTCAAGCTTGATCTATACCGGCCACAGCCTGGATCTTTTGCCCGAACTGCCGCCGGCCGAGGCCTATGTCCTCGATGGCGATCATAACCATTATACCGTCTTCCATGAATTGCGGTTGATCGCGGCGAAGCGGTCAAGGGACGGCTCGTTTCCCTTGGTGCTGATCCATGGCGTCGCCTGGCCCTATGCGAGGCGCGACTTCTATCGTCGACCGGACCAGCTGCCGAGCCGCTCGCGGCAGCGCTACAGCTTCCATCTTGGTGCCCGGCCTGGAACACGCCTCGCCATCAATGGCGGCGTGCGGGGCGACGGGGCCTATGCCATTGCCCTCACAGAAGGCGGTCCTGGAAACGGCGTGCTGACCGCCATCGAAGATTTTCTGCATGACTTCCCGCATCTGTTTTATGCGGAAATTCCCTGCTTTCACGGGCTCGGCATCATTGCCGATCCCTTGCAGGCCCTGCGCCTGAAGTCGATTCTGGCACCCTATGCCGGTAACCCCCTGCTTGCACGGGTGGAGGCGGACCGCCTTGATCTTTATCTTCAGGTCCTGCGGCTGCAGGACGAGTTGGCGGCCTTGTCGATGGATATGCAGAAGGTACTCTGAGCGGCGCCGCCTCACATTGTGACGCCGGCGCCAAGCAGATGGCCGTCTTCGCCCTGAACCAGCACGGCGACGCCTTCATTGCCTATTGGCGGTTCAATGGAGAAGCTGAGACGCCCGCCCTGCCAGTAGCCAAGTTCGGTTAGGGCGGTGACGCCATTGGCGTCGCGAGCCTCGCGTCCCGCATTCTCGCCGCGCGCGACGGAGGTTTCCTTCTGCCGCAGGAAGCGCACCAGCAACACCCTGCCGCTACCGACACCCGCACCGATGCTGACCGCATGTCCGTCATCTGTGAAGCTCACGCCGGCGGTGGTTTCCGGCGCGGCCTGCTCGATCCCGTCAAGCACGGTACGGCGGTCGGAGCCGATCATTTCCTGCCGGCCTTCGATTACCATCTGGGGCGTATAGATTGTGGGAAGATTGAACAGGCGCGCATAGTCGCGCTGGCGCTGCGTCGAGCCCGGAGCCGATAGCGGGTCCTTCCAACCGAGATTGTCCCAGTAGTCGACATGGAAGCCGAGGGCGATCACGTCGGTGCGCTGCGCTAGTTCGCCGAGCAGCGCATCGGCAGGCGGGCAGGATGAGCAACCTTGCGAGGTGAAAAGCTCGACTACCACGGGTCGCGACGCAGCCTGCGCTGCTACGCTCAGCATCAAGAAAGACGCGATGACCACCATCAGTGCCGAAAGCCGCGCGGCAAGGTTCTGGCGTTCGCTGTCGATCCGATTTCCAGCTGTTGACCTCATAACACCCACTTCCTTCGCGGCTGCCGCTTGAGCCCGCCGCGCCGATCTGCCCGCCGCGCGATCTGTTTGTCACGCTGCCAGACATCATTCGCCTGAAAGCAGGAATAGGTTACGGGGCGTCGCCAGAGGTCGCCGTTTTTTTAGAGGCGGCTTGACAGCCGGCGGGCAGATTTTGTATTTAACTAGAGAGTTAAATAATGTGTCTGGCCGACGATTGGACCCTTTGACCCTCACCTTCGCGGCCTTGGCCGATCCCACCCGCCGCGCCATTCTGGCGCAATTGGCGGAAGGGGAGGCTTCGGTGACCGAACTGGCGAGACCCTTTGATATGAGTCTTCCGGCGGTCTCCAAGCATCTGAAGGTCTTGGAGAAGGCGGGGTTGATCACGCGCGGCCGAGACGCACAGTGGCGGCCTTGCCGAATTGAACCGGCAGCGTTGCAAGATGTCGATGCCTGGCTCGATCGTTACCGCCGGTTTTGGGCCGGCAGCCTGGATCGCCTCGGTCTCTATCTCGAGGCAGTCCAAGCCAAAGACGCTGTCGCCGCGACAACCGGGCGGGAAAAAGCCGCGCGGCAGCGATCAACGGGAACGCGGCGTATCGGCCGTCAGGCCCGGCAAAAGAACTAGGTCCCGCCGGCAGGAAAAAGGGAGCCACCGGCCGAACCTGTCGTTGCCCGGAACGAGGCAACGGATCATGCCCTCATGAACGGCCAGGATGTCATGAATGGAGGTGCATCATGCAAACGCATAGGATCGTGTCTCGTGAAGAATGGCTCGCCGCCCGCAAGGCGCATCTCATCCATGAAAAGGAAACGACGCGGCAGCTCGATCGGCTGGCGGTGGAACGGCGTAATCTGCCTTGGGTGAAGGTGGAGAAGGACTATCTCTTCGAGGGGGCGCGAGGCAGGCAGACGCTGGGACAGCTCTTCGGCCGGCATTCGCAACTCTTCATCTACCACTTCATGTTCGGCCCAACCTGGCAGCAGGGATGTCCCTCCTGCTCCTTCCTTGCCGATCATATCGATGGCGCTGATCGGCATCTCAGCCACCACGACGTTTCGGTGGTCGTCGTGTCGCGGGCACCCTGGGCGCTGATCGCCGCTTTCAAGCAGCGCATGGGCTGGCATTTCGACTGGGTTTCATCCTACGACTCCGATTTCAACTTCGATTATCACGTTTCTTTCACGGAGCTGGATCAGGCTAAAGGCTGCGCATATTACAATTTCACCGAGGGCGACTATCTATTCGACGAGATGCCGGGCATCAGCGTGTTTTTCAAGGATGATGACGACACGGTCTATCATACCTATTCCGCCTATGCCCGCGGCGACGATATCCTTATCGGCGCCCATAACTTCCTCGACATGACACCGAAAGGCCGCAACGAAGGTCATACGATGGACTGGGTGCGCCACCACGATCGCTATGACGAGGCGAAGATGCCGGATTGCTGCGCTGCCGCGACGGATCCGGTCAGCGAGGCGCGCAGCCAGGGCCGGTTGCGCTAACGCCAAGGCAGACGAAAGTATCGACTGCCGCCACATTTGGCCCCAAGATGACCGCCGAGCGCTCATCTGTGGCAGGGACTTCTTCTGATCTAAGAGAGGACATGATGCAAATTCAGCCTTATCTGTTTTTCGACGGCCGCTGCGAGGAGGCGATCGCCTTTTATCAAAAGGTGCTCAAAGCGGAGGTGGTCATGAAGATGCATTTCAAGGATGCACCCGACCAGTCGATGGTCCAGCCGGCGCATCGCGACAAGGTCATGCATTCAACCCTGCGCATCGGTGATTCGATCCTCCTCGTCTCCGATGGTCACTGCCAGGGCAGTGCCAAGTTCGAAGGCTTCTCGCTCTCTTTCACAGCAGCCAACGATGCCGAGGCGGAACGTATTTTTGCCGCGCTCAGCGAGGGCGGCGAGGTGCGCATGCCGATGAGTACCACCTTCTTTGCCACCCGCTTCGGCATGCTGGCCGATCGCTTCGGCGTCGGCTGGATGGTGATCGTGCCGAAGGAAATGTGAGGAGCGGACGGTCATGGCTTTCATGCTGATCGGCAAGACGGACGGGGAAACCTAGGCCGGCATCATACTAAGCCAGGAAATGCTGAGAGCCGGCGCCGGAGCAGTTTGACCAGATGTCGGAAGGTGCTTCACCAAGGAGCTCGATCGCGTACCGGGCGCGAAGGCCGCGCCGCCACCTGAGCAGGATCGGCCTCCGCTTCGTGCTTAGGATTGCTCAGCCTATTCGAGGCCCGCTTTTCCTGCCTTCACGATTGCCGGCCGATTGATGTTGAGCGTAATGCCTTCGGCAGTTCGCCAGAAGACGACCGCGCCGTTCAGGGCGATGTAATAACAACCGCTTGCCTGGGGAGCCTTCGGGTAGGTCGAGCAGAGTTGGTCGCCGTCGATTATCCAGGTGCCGTCATATGGCCCCTGTTCGCCGCCTTTGTTCCAGTGACCGACGATCGTGCCGGCGGGATCGTAATATTCGACGAAACTACCGCCGGCGATCATGGTGCCGGAAATGGTATGGCCGACGATGGATTCGGTAATCTGGGTGCCGGTGAGCGGTACCGCGCCTGCAGCCAGAGCTTGCTGCTCCGGCGTCCCTTGCGCGTGAGCGCATCCGGCCAGAGCAAATGCGGCGACGCCGGACAAGATCAGTTTCAGCGCTACGTTCATCATGGTCTCCATGTCGATACGCGAAATGCCGAAATGCGAAATCCCAATACGCAGAGCTGCCCCGCGCAGACGCCATCGCTTGAAGGAGCGCATTGATAGGGGGAGAGCTGGACGCGGCTCATGTGGCCCCACCCGTCCAGAGGACGAGATATGGAAAGTATGAGCCGATAGGATTTTTTTGCAACCTTTTGAGGCGGAGATCGGATGCTGCTCCTCCATAACCCGACGGGGGAGGTGCGGGAATCGGCGGCTCGCTGTCAGCGCGCTCCGCTGCCGAAAGGCGCCTCATTCCCAATCGGTATAGACGCCAAATCCGCGCTTGCGGATCTGGCCGGCGATCACCACCCGCTGGATTTCCGAGGTTCCTTCCCAGATGCGGTCGACGCGGATATCGCGATAGAGCCGCTCGACTGGGTTCTCCCGCATATAGCCGCGGCCGCCGAGGATTTGCAGCGCCTTGTCGATGACGCGGCCGGCCATCTCCGAGCAATGCAGCTTCAGGGCGCTGGCGCGAGCATGGATCAGCTTTCGGTCAAGGGCGTGATCGATCTCCCAGGCGACGCGGTAGAGCATGGTCTTGGCGGCGAAGATCTCCACCGCCATGTCGGCCAGCATGAATTCGATCGCCTGGAAATCGCGGATCGGCTTGCCGAACTGGACGCGCTTGGCGGCATAGTCATTGGCGATTTCGGCCGCGCGAATGGCTGCTCCCACCGTATGGCTGGCGATCTGCAACCGCGCCTCGACAAACCAATCCTTGGTCAGTTCGAAGCCCTGGCCAATTTCGCCCAGCACATTTTCCTTGGGAACCGCGCAATTGTCGAAACGCAATTCGGCGTGGTCGAAGGCGAAGTTATGCATGAATTTCGGGGAGCGCAGATGCGTCATGCCCTGGGCCGGCTTGTCGACCAGAAACAATGTCGGCTTGTCGGGATCGCCGTCGACATGAGCGTGGACGATGATGAAGTCGGAGGCGTTATAGGAAGTGACGAACCACTTCTCGCCGCTGAGATGCCAGTGGTCACCCTGGAGGACCGCGATCGTCTCTACCTGCCGCGGGTCGGAACCGGCATTGGCCTCGGTGATGGCGAAGCAGCCGCGCCGCTCGCCGTGACAGGAGGGGATGAGATAGCGCTGCTTCTGTTCCGGCGTACCGAATTTCAGGCTGACCGGCGGGCGCCAGACGCAGGACCAGAGACCATTGGTGACGCGCCCAAACTGTTCCTCCATGACGGTCTGTTCCAGCATGGTGAGGCCAAGGCCGCCGTGTTCGGCGCTGTGATTGATGCCGGCGAGGCCCCAGTCGCGTACCTGCTGCCGCACCGCTGCCCGGCGCTCCATCGGCAATTCGCCATGCTCGTCCGCGACGGGTTCAAGGGGAATCAAGACTTGCTCGACGAAGTCGCGCGCCTTGCCCGCCAGTTGCTTTTCGCGGGCCGATAAAGTGAGGTCCATGAGAGAGCTCTTTCCCAGATCGATATGAAGCCCCAGGCTACGCAAAGCCACGGCCGAGGACACGTCGCGTAATTGTCAGCAAGCCATGAGTTCAGGGAATGAGCCGCTGCTAAACCCTCCGCTTTTTGCCGGCCGGTTTGGGGCTGTGCTCAGTTTTGGAGGCGGCTTGGGCGGGGACTTTCTGCAGCTCTGTCATCTCATTCAACAGCCAGTCGCGTACCAGCAGCGCGGGCTTGCGCAGGGGCCGGTTGCTGGTGGCGACCAGATAGTAGTGGCGGCCCGTCGAAAACACATGCGGTGCCGCCGGCACGAGACTGCCGTCGCTGAGGGCATGGGAGGCGACGTGCCGCCAGCCGAGGGCAATGGCGCGACCGCTGATCGCCGCCTGCAGCACCAGTGCGTAGTCGGAGAAGGTAAGGCTGCGGCTGCCGCGAAGTCCCGCTAAATCGAACGCGGCGAGGAAGCGGGCCCAGGGCAGGCGGGTGGTGCCGGATAGATGGGCGAGGGTGTGTCGCGACATGTCGCAATCCGCCGTCAGTGCGCCGTGCTGCTTCAGGTAGTCGGGCGAGCAGACCGGCAATATTTCCTCTGCCAACAGGGGCCAACGCAGATGTTCGGCATCGTCCTGGGCGTCGTAGCGGATACCGAAATCGACATCCTGGACCGGCCCCAGGGGCTCGCCGCGCATGACCTGGAAGCGCAGATCGATCTCTGGGAACTGGGCTTCGAAAGCCGGCAGGCGCGGCATGATCCAATGCATGGCGAAAGCCGAAGAGATCGACAGGGTGACGGTGCCCTGCTCGCCGTGCTGGCTGCGAATATCCTCGATCGCCATTTCTACGCGCTGGAAGCTGCTGGTGACGGCGGCATAGAGCTGCCGGCCTTCCTCCGTCAACTCGATGCCGGTCGGTGCCCGGTGGAAGAGCTTGGCGCCAAGATGCGCCTCGAAACGGGCGATCATGCGGCTGACCGCGGATTGCGTGACCGATAACTCCCCTGCGGCCTGGGTGAAACTGAGATAGCGCGCGGCCGCCTCGAAGACGAAGAGGGCGCTGGGGGACGGGACGAGGCGGCGCAATGAGGTCATGAGCTGAGCGCATGTTATGGCGGTGCCCCATAAGATCGCAAGCGGTGGCCTTTGACAAGCGAGCAGAGAGAAAGCAGCTGGGGAGGAGCAATCCGGCAGGAAGCCGTCCGCTTTCGGCAGTGCCGGTTCAAGCGGATGTGGTGCTAGGGTGCGACAAGCCGCAGGCGGCCGCTGCGGCGGCCGGCATCGAGCGTTTCCAAACGTTCCTGAAAGAAGCTGATCAGCTTTTTCTTCAATGCCGTCTTGCCGCGTTCCAGGCCGAAGACCGTGAGCTCGACGTCTTCCAGATCGGGAAAGCCGTCCTCTTCGGAGAGGATGCGCAATTCGGGCGGCAGCGAGCTTTCGGCGATGGCGGAAACCCCCAGGCCGGCCCGCACGGCGGCGACCACGCCATTGACGCTGTCGCTGGTATAGACGATGCGCCAGGCCCGGTCGCGCACCTTCAGTGCTTCGATGGCGCGGCTGCGAAAGATGCAGGGCGCCGGCAGGACGCAAAGCGGCAGGATATCGGCAGTGTCGATATCGAAGCCGCGGCTGCAGGCCCAGACCAGCGCCTCGCGGCGCAGCACTTCGCCGCGCGTCTCGCCGTCATCGCGCTTGGCGATCACAAGGTCGATTTCCCCTTTGTCGAGCGCGGTGACCAGGGCGGCGCTGCCGCCCACCCGCACCTCCACATCGACGGCGGGATAGATTTCGCGAAAGCGCGCCAGCAGATCGGGGAGATATTCCGGCACCACATATTCGGCGACGCCCAGGCGCAACGATCCGCTGGCTTCATTCTGGGCGAAACGTTGTACCGTCTCGTCATTGAGGGCGAGAAGACGCCGCGCATAGGTCAGCAGCAGATCGCCATCGCGGGTGAGCGCGAGGCTGCGGCTGGTGCGGATGAAGACCTGCCGGCCCAGGACCTCCTCCAGTTTGCGGATCTTGATGCTTACGGCTGATTGGCTGCGGCCGAGCAGGCTGCCGGCGGCGGTGAAGCCGCCGGTGTCGGCAATGGCAACGAACGCCCGCAATCCTTCGAGGTCGAGGTCGGTATAGCGCATCTATCTATTTCAAAATGATATCGCAGAAATAGCAACTATGAATTTCTAATATTGATCTCGCCCTCTCATCTTTCAAGCGGGAGAAGCCGCGGCCCTCAACCGTTGAATAATCCCGGCCGCCTGATGACCCTGACCCGCCAGCAAGGAGAGCGAAGATGAAAGCCGTCGGATATGTGACCAGCCGCCCGATCCAGGAACCCGGCGCCCTGCAGGATCTCGACTTGCCGAAGCCGGCGCCGGGACCGCAGGACCTGCTGGTCAAAGTGGCGGCGATCTCCGTCAATCCCGTCGACTACAAGGTGCGGAAGGGCCGCCAGGGTACGGCCGAAGCGCCGGTGGTGCTGGGTTGGGATGCTGTCGGCACGGTGGAGGCGATTGGTTCCGCCGTCACCTCGTTCCGGCCGGGCGACGAGGTTTTCTACGCCGGCGATCTCAATCGCCCCGGCAGCAATGCCGAATACCAGGTGGTCGATGCCCGCATTGTCGGGCACAAGCCGCGTAGCCTCGATGCGCTGTCGGCGGCGGCTTTGCCGCTGACGGCCCTGACGGCCTATGAAATGCTGTTCGACCGGCTGGGCATTGCCCGCGGCAGCGCCAGCCGGGGCAAGAAGCTGCTGATCATCGGCGGCGCCGGCGGTGTCGGCTCGATCGCCATCCAGCTGGCGCGGCAATTGACCGAACTCACCGTGATTGCCACCGCTTCGCGACCGGAAACGATCGCCTGGGTCAAGGAGCGCGGGGCGCATCACGTCATCGACCACACCAAGGCATTGCCGGCGGAGCTCGCGCGGATCAGCATCGATGTCGTCGACTACATCTTCTCCACCAATGCCAGCGACAAGCATTGGGAAGGCATCACTGCCGCCATCGCGCCGCAGGGCAAGGTCGGCCTGATCGACGATCCGGAACCGATCGACGTCAGGATGCTGAAGCGCAAGAGCGCCTCGCTGCACTGGGAACTGATGTATACCCGCGCGCTATATGCAACGCCGGATATCAGCCGCCAGCACGACATCCTCAACGAGATCGCCGATCTGGTCGACAAAGGAGTCATCAAGACCACGCTCGCGGAAAATTTCGGCACCATCAACGCCGCGAACCTCATCAAGGCCCATGCCTTGCTGGAAAGCGGCAAGTCGATCGGCAAGATCGTGCTCGGTGGATTCTGACAGCCGGCCTCATTGCGTGATCCGGAACCGGCGGTCGTGGCGTGGCACGCCGGCGCTGCAGCTCCATGCCGTTGCGCGCGGGCTGCGTCGGGCTGGTAGCGCCTCGGTTCAGGCGTTAAATATCCCATATCAATCATTGGCAGAGAGGTGCGGCGATGGAAAAGCGGACATTCGGCAGGGCCGGCTGGCAGGTGTCGGCGATCGGTTTCGGCGCCTGGGCCATCGGCGGCAGCTGGGGCGACGTGTCGGACCGCGATGCCGAAGCGGCCCTGAACGAGGCGCTCGACCGAGGCGTCACCTTCATCGATACAGCGGATGTCTATGGCAATGGCCGCTCGGAAAAGCTGATCGCCAAGGTGCTGGCGGCGCGTGGCCATCCCGATGTCATCGTCGCGACCAAGGCCGGCCGCAAGATTTCGCCGCATGTCTCGGCCGGTTATACAGTGGAGGCCCTGACCGGCTATATCGAGGATTCACTGCGCAATCTGCAGGCGGAGCGGCTCGATCTTCTGCAACTGCATTGCCCGCCGACCGAGGTCTACAGCCGGCCGGAAATCTTCGCCGGTCTCGATCGCCTGGTCGCCGCCGGCAAGCTGCGCGGTTACGGCGTCAGCGTCGAAAAGATCGATGAAGCCATCAAGGCGTTGGATTATCCGATTGCCAGCATTCAGATCATCTTCAACATGTTCCGCCCGCGCCCGGCGGAAAGGCTCTTTGCGCTGGCGAAGCAGAAGCAGGTCGGCATCGTCGCGCGCGTGCCCTTGGCCAGCGGCCTGCTGACCGGCAAGCTGCGCGCCGATACGGTCTTCGATCCCGCTGATCACCGCCAGTTCAATCGCCATGGTGAGGCCTTCGATGTCGGCGAAACCTTCTCCGGCGTGCCCTACGAGGTCGGCCTGGCTGCCGTCGAGGCTCTGCGGCCGCTGGTGCCGCAGGGCGCTTCCATGGCGCAATGGGCGCTACGCTGGATCTTGATGTTCGATGCGGTGACGACGGTCATCCCGGGCGCCAAGAATGCGCAGCAAGCCGCCGATAATGTCGCCGCCGCTTCTCTGGCGCCGCTCAGTGCGGCGCAAATGCAGGCGATCGCCGCGATTTATGACAGCTATATCCGCCAACACGTGCATCAGCGCTGGTAGAAGAAGCGCAGCCGGCCTTTACCAGTCGGACATCAGCTTGGCGCCGGCCTTCTTGATGGCATAGAACCGGACCACGCGCAGCAAGCCCTGTTCCATCGCTTCCAGGCGCTTGGTCCAGAGGTTGAGTTCGGCGATCACGGCGCCGGGATGCGCCTTCGCCGTGGCAAAGGTGTGCTGGTCGCCTTGGGCGAAGTTCATCCAGCCTTGCAGGATCATCTTGCGATAGCTCTCGGTGATGTCCTCGCTGATGCGAAGGTCGAGATTGACCTCGCCGAGGCGCTGCTCGTATTGATCCGGCCGCCAAAGGTCCAGCGGCGTCGCCTGGAACGCGCTCAACCGTGAATCCTTGGGCGAGATGCCTTCCCCCAGCACGAAATCGGTCATCGACAATTGGCCGCGCGACTTCAGGCCCTTCTGCAAGGATGACAGGATGTCATATTTGCTTTCAAAGACGTGTAGCGCCTCGTGGGACAGGATGCAGTCGAAGCTGTTCGGTGCGACATCGAATTCACCAGGCACATAGCGCTGTATGTCGGCCTTGCGGTCGAGGCCGGCTATAAGGGAAAGCTGCTTGCCGGCCCGGGAAAGCTCCGCATCGCCTTCATAGCCGGTGACCCAGACGTCATATTCCTTGCTGATCGCGCGCGACGCGCCGCCAAGGCCCGTGCCGAAGTCCATCATGCTCTTGCTGGGATCGAGCCCGAACGGCTTCACCAGATTCAGCACATGCGGCGGACCACCGGGTTTATCGAAGCCGGCCCCCCAGACGAGCTGTGCAACGCGGATGCGAGGGGTTTCCCAGTCGGCGAGCGGCGTGACGGCCAGCGGATTCTCCGCCTCAGGAATTTTCAGGCGCGGTGTTTTACGTTGGCGCCGGATCTCCTCCAACTCGGCCTCAGGGGTCGCCTCGTAACCCTCCCACCAGGCGCGCAATCTGGCCTTGAAACTGATCCCCGACTTGGCCATCGATTCAAAAACCCCGCTGCTGTACCGAACTCTTCTGCATCATGACGCCGTGGATTGGCTTTATGGACGGCATGGTTTGCTGGCACGGAAGCCGCTGCCTACCCCAACAAGGCTTGTCGCTGTCATCACAGCGAAGGGCCAAAGCGGCGAGGCCCTTTCTTAATTGGACACATGTGTAATCCAAAGTTTAGAAGAAATCATTAACTCCGGCACACTGTGGTGGCGGATTTTAAATAGGATTTTAGCGGCTTTTTTGGGATTGGCGATGACGGCGAGATGCCGATGTTTTGCCGGCCAACTGCCTAACGCAGCGCCATTTGCAGGGGGGCGCTTGCCCGCCATTCCGGGCGCGCGGCAGCGAGATCACGGCGCGCAGCGGCCGAGGTTTCGCGCAAGATCAAGCGCGCCGCTTGAACCATCGTCGCCAGCGGCATCGCCCGTCCGGTATCCAGGCGATCGTCCTGGCTCGCCGCGCGCTGCTCAGTCGAGGGCGGCACATGAATGAATCCGCAAAGCGCAGGTGCAGGCTTCTTGGCGGAGAGTTCAAGCAGGTGGAACAGCGTTGCGTTGCAGAGATAACGTCCGGCATCACCGGATTGCTCGGCGGCGATCCCGGCCATCGCCAGGGCCGCGCAGATTTCGTCTGCCGGGAAGGTCGAGATGCGATATGACGGCCCCCCGGCATGGATCTCCGCGTCCCGGAGCAAAGCGCCGGCATTATCGGCTATGTCGAAATGCGCACGATTGACGGCGCAGGTTTCCACCCGAATGTTCTCGGCATTTAAATCGAGTCCGAAGCCGATGACGAGGGCGGGATCGACTTCGTCCATCAGGCTCTTAAGCCGTTCTCGATGGCCGTCATAGACGACCGGCAAGATACGGCCGACGACTTGCCGACCGTCGACGCGGCCACCATGCAGCGCCGCCACGATATCCATGGTCGGGTTGCCGACGATGCCGCCGAAAGGCTCAAATCCGGTGACCAGAATTGTCTCTGACACGATCCGACTCGCAGCTCGATTGGCATTAACCACAACGAGAGTATGCAGGCGGCGTGGCCACTGCAAGTCGTTCTCACGCATGCTCCCGAGTCGCAGCCGGTGATTCGGCAAAATTTTTGTCGGCCCGCCTCCCCAAAGCCATCAGGCAGGCGATCGCCGCGCCCATCAGGGCTGCAATGGCGATCACGGCCCAGGCTTCGTTGATTGCCATGACCAGGCCGGCCCGTTCGATGGCAGGTCGCAGCAGCTCCTGGGTCGCCTGATCCGGCATGGTGATGGGCTTGCCGACAAAGCGATCGGTATCAAGCCCGACGAATCGCGCCGCCGCCGCGTCGCCGGCCAGCAGGCGGGTCACCAGGTGATGCGCTTCGGCCGGCGCCCGCTGCCAGATGATCGTGTCGATCACCGCAAGGCCGATGGCGCCGCCCAGATTGCGCATAAGATTGAACAGCGCGCTGCCATCGGCGACGACGGCGGCCGGCAGGCCGTCGAGGGCGAGGCGCGTCGGTGGCAGCAGGCAGAACATGAAGGCAACGCCGCGCAGGACCTGTGGCCAGAACATCTGGTCGAAATCGCTGGCGAAAGTGGAAAAAGCGCTGAGGCCCAGCCCGATTGCCAGGGCCAGGAAGCCGGCGAGGCTCAGGTGATAAGGCGACAGGAAGCGACGGTCATGACGGCGTTCGAGCCAGACCGCAGCCGGGGCAATCAGTAATTGCGCAATGCCGGTAACCAGCATGACCTGGCCGATCTCGAAAGCGCTATGCAGGCGGACAAAACCCAGGAAGACCGGCATCAGGAAAGACGCGCCGAACAGGCCGATGCCGAGAATGAAACTTAAGCAGCAGCCGGTGGCGTAATCGGCCCGGCGCAACAGGTGTAGATCAACGACCGGGTAGGGCGAACGCCAGCTCCGCCGGCAAAACAGCACGCCTGGAATAACGACGCCAAGCCACAGGGGTAGAACGGGCGGGGCCAGCCAACCAAGCTGTGGCGCCTGCTTCAGAGCTATCTCCAGACAAGCGAGCGACACCGCCATCATGGCGACGCCCGTCCAGTCGAGGCGGCGCCATTCCGACCAGGTGACCGGCCGCGCGGAGAAGCAGAAGAACACGACGAGGGACGCGATCACTGCCGGGGCGATGTTGATCAGGAACAGCCAGTGCCATGAATAGGTGTCGGTGATCCAGCCGCCGATCAGCGGTCCGATGGCAGGCGCAAGAACCGCCACGCTGCCGGCGATCCCGGTGGCGAGGGCCTGTCGGCGATCCGGAAATATCAGAAAGACCGCGGAGAAGACCGCTGGTATCAGACATCCGCCGGCAAGGCCTTGCAGAATGCGGCCAATGACAAGGCTGAGGAAGCCGCTGCTGGCAGCGCAAAGCGCTGAGGCGCAGGCAAAGCCGATGACCGCGCCGATGCCGAGATATCTGAGCCCGAAGATGCGCGTCAGTCTCCCCGTCAGCGGGATGGTGATGATCTCGGCGATCAGATAGGCGGTCTGAATCCAGCTCATCTGCGACGGCGCGATGCCGAGCCCGGATTGGATGTCGGGCAGTGATGTCGCGACGATCTGTATGTCGAGAACCGCCATGAACATGCCGAGGCACAGCGCCGAAAAACCCAGCCAGACGGCGATGGCTCCGGCGGAATGCTCGGTATGGCTGATGGCATCGACTGATGGTTCTTCTTGCACGTCAGTACCTGCTTTCTCGTTCTTCGCAAGCGATGATCCGCGTTTCATCCCGGCGGATCATCACATCTGGTCGGCCCGTTCCGGCAAAGCCTCTTGTAAGAGTTCCGACAGCGAACAAGTTATGGGAGGACATAGATGATCGCGCGCTTCGCCTGATTGAAGAGAAAGCGGCACATCAGGCGACAGCAGACATTCAGAGATGACCGCGTCGTCCATGGCTTTATTCCCTGTTCGACAGAAGGTAATTTTGCGGATCATGTCATCGGAAATGTCACATTGAACATTAGAAGAGAAGCATCATCTTGATGCTCTACGGCCGTCCTCTCGCGCCGCCTCAATGTTAACAGCTTCGTGCAAGGTCCAATTCAAACGATGACGATACAATCCACGCGAGCCGCATTGAGGCGGCGTCCAACACATCGCCCGCATCCTCACAGTGTCGGCGCCTCTTTCGACCTGGAACTGGCGCCGACCATCCTGTCGGTTGCCACGGCGGTGCCGCCCTTTTCATTGCGACAGTCCGAAGTGGCCGCCATCGCACCCTTGCTTTTCGATCCGCAACGTTCCGAGCTCGCGCGCCTGATGCCGGTTTTCGATCATGCGGGCATCGAGCGCCGCCATTCCTGCGTCCCGCTTGACTGGTATCGCGTGCCGCATGGTTGGGAGGAACGCAATCGCCTCTACCTGGAACACGCACTCGCGCTGCTGAAGCAAGCCGCTCTCGATGCCTTGGATCGGGCCGGGAGGGGTAAGGAAGATATCGCCAACGTGGTTACCATCTCGACGACAGGCATCGCCACGCCGGCTCTCGATGCCATGATCATGAATGAGCTGGGCCTGTCCCCGAATATCCGGCGGCTGCCGATTTTCGGCCTCGGTTGTGCCGGCGGTACGGTCGGCCTCAGTCACGCCGCCGATATCGCCAGGGTCCATCCGGAGGGCGATACGCTGTTGCTGATTGTCGAGCTTTGCGCCCTGACCTTTCGTCAAGGCGATATGTCGAACAGCAATATCGTCGCCTCGGCGCTGTTCGGCGACGGTGCGGCCGCCATGGTGCTGGGAAGGCCGGGTTCACAGGGACCGCGGCTGACTGCGGCCGGCATGCATACCTGGCACAATTCCCTCGACGTGATGGGCTGGCGCGTCGCCGATGACGGTCTTGGCGTTCTCTTCTCGCGCGATATTCCAACCTTGGTCCGCCAGGATATGCGTGCGGCGGTCGATGATTTCCTCGCCGAACATGGCCTGCGCTTTACCGATCTTGACGGCTTCATCTGTCATCCGGGCGGCATGAAGGTGCTGGACGCATTGGAGGATGTTTTCGAGCTGCCGCGAGGCGGCATGAGCGAGGCACGCGACGTGTTGCGCGACTTCGGCAATATGTCGGCGGTAACGGTTATCTTCGTGCTCGAGCGCCAATTGCGCCGGGGGATACAGGGCCGGCAACTGATCTCGGCCCTCGGTCCGGGATTCTCGGCGGGCTTCCAGCTGCTGGAGGCATGAATGCTTCAATCTGCCGGCAACGTCGCCCTCCCACTGCTGCTATTGTTCGTTACCGCGCAGCGTCTGGCCGAGCTGGTGATCGCCCGGCGCAATACCCGGCGTCTGCTTGCATCCGGCGGCTATGAGATCGGACAGCGGCATTATCCGCTGCTGGTCGCACTGCATAGTCTCTGGCTCCTGACGTTATGGCTCCGGTGGTTCAATGGCCGCGCGCTTTGGGTGCCGGAAGCAGCGCTGGCCTATATCCTGCTGCAACCCTTGCGCCTTTGGGTCATGGCGAGCCTCGGCCGCTTCTGGACGACACGCATCATTGTCGTACCGGATGCGGCGCTGGTCCGCCGCGGTCCCTATCGCTACTTGCCGCACCCCAATTACCTTATTGTCGTCATGGAAATAGCCCTTCTGCCGCTGGCTCTCGGCAGTTGGCCACTGGCCCTGGCCTTCTCGGCGGCCAACCTCCTGGTGCTGCGGCTACGTTTGCAGGTTGAGGCGGCTAGCCTGGGCCAGCGGCGCCGCGCCGCCGTCCAGGCCGGCGGGAGTGGTGCCTGAGGGAGGAAGGGGCGCCGCTCAAGGGATTCCGGCCTGAGCACGCTAGCCCGAGCGCGTCGGCCTGAGCGCGTCGGCCGGGCGTCGAAGACACTATCCCCGAGTATTGATACTTGCGGAACACAGCCGGGGCGCTAGTGTTATAGCCGGTGCAGTCGCACCCTTCGACCTCTTCCCATGCCCGACCGCAAAAAACTCTTCAGGGGACAAACCATGTCGATCATGTCGGATTTGCGCAGTCTGACACCCAAGCAGCGCAGCGCCGTGCTGGCCAGCTATCTCGGCTGGACATTGGATGCCTTTGATTTCTTCATCATGGTCTTCGTGCTGAAGGACATTGCCAACGAGTTCACTACCGGCGTCTCCGCCGTTGCCGAGGCGCTCTTCGTGACCCTGGCGCTGCGGCCGGTAGGAGCCCTGATCTTCGGTCTCGCCGCCGACCGGTTCGGCCGGCGCCCCGTATTGATGGTCGATGTGCTGCTGTATTCCGCAGTCGAATTCGCCTCCGGCTTTGCGCCGAGCCTGACCGCGCTGCTGATCCTGCGCGCCATCTACGGTATCGCCATGGGCGGTGAATGGGGGGTGGGCGCCTCCCTCGCCATGGAAACCATTCCAGCGAAGACCCGCGGCGTCATTTCCGGCCTTTTGCAGGCCGGCTATCCCTCCGGCTATCTATTGGCTTCGGTCGCCAACTGGTTGCTGCTCGATCATATCGGCTGGCGCGGCATGTTCATGGTTGGCGCCTTGCCGGCGCTGCTGGTTCTCTATATCCGTCGTCAGGTGGATGAGTCGCCGGCTTTCGTCGCCCGCCGGCAGGCATCGACCAAGATCGGCATCGGCGCGATTCTCCAGCGGCATCTGGGATTGCTGGTCTTCGCGGTTCTGCTCATGACGGCTTTCAATTCCTTCAGCCATGGCACACAGGACCTCTATCCGACCTTCCTCAAGGTCCAGTTGCAGTTCGACACGCAGACCATCAGCGCCATCGCCATCGTCTATAATATCGGTGCGATCGTTGGCGGCCTCGCTTTCGGCGCCTTGTCCCAGCGGATCGGGCGCCGATGGGCGATTATTATTGCCGCCTTGCTTGCCTTGCCGGTTATTCCGCTTTGGGCCTTCTCGACCTCGCCAGTTACGCTGGCGATCGGCGCCTTCCTGATGCAGGTTGCGGTGCAGGGTGCCTGGGGCGTCATTCCGGTCTATCTCAACGAATTGTCGCCGGATGCGATACGCGGCACCTTTCCAGGCGTCGTCTATCAGCTTGGCAACCTTCTGGCGTCGAAGAACGGCGTCTTCCAGGCCCAATACGCCGAGGCCAACAACAACAATTACGCCCTGGTCCTCGCCTGGACCGTTGGGGTCGTTGCGGTGGTCATTGCGGTGCTGACGCTGTTCGGGCGTGAGTCGCGGGGGGCCGCCTTCGCTCATGACGAGGTGGCACCGCCGCTTGCCAGCAAGTAACCCACGCCGCGTCAACATCATCTGCTGCAGAGGCTGTGGCCGTCAGGGCCACAGCGATATTTCGAGGGATTATTGCCGTGACTTATCTAGCTGCCGATCAACGATACGAATCGATGACCTACCGCTTTTGCGGCCGGAGCGGGTTAAAGCTGCCGCTGATCTCGCTGGGCCTCTGGCACAATTTCGGCGATACCACGCCGCTCAGCACCCAGCGCGAGATGGTGCATGCCGCCTTTGATCTCGGCATCACGCATTTCGATCTCGCCAATAATTATGGCCCGCCCTACGGCACTGCTGAAACCAATTTCGGGCGCATTCTGGCCGAAGACCTCAAGGCCTATCGTGACGAACTGATCATATCCAGCAAGGCCGGCTGGGACATGTGGCCGGGACCCTATGGGCAAGGCGGCGGTTCGCGCAAATATGTTCTCGCCAGCCTCGATCAAAGCCTCAAGCGGCTCGGCCTCGACTACGTCGATATCTTCTATTCGCATCGCTTCGATCCCGATACGCCGCTGGAGGAAACGATGGGCGCGCTGGCGACAGCGGTCCAGCAGGGCAAGGCGCTCTATGTCGGCCTGTCCTCATATTCTGCTCATAAGACCAAGGAGGCGGCGGCGCTGCTTCGGCAATGGAACATTCCCTGCCTCATCCATCAGCCCTCCTACAACATGCTCAACCGCTGGATCGAAACCGAACTCCTCGGCACGCTTGAGGAGCTGGGCATGGGCTGCATCGCCTTCACCGCTTTGGCGCAAGGCCTGCTCTCCGATAAATATCTCAACGGCGTTCCCCAGGATGCGCGCATCAACCGTGCAGGCGGTGGATCACTGAAGCAGGAGCATCTCAGCGCCGCCAATCTTGCCCGCGTCAAGTCGCTGAACGAGATCGCCCGCCGCCGCGGCCAGAGCCTCGCGCAGATGGCTCTGGCCTGGGTGCTGCGCGATCCACGAGTGACCACCACCTTGATTGGGGCGAGTTCAGTCGCCCAGATCAAGGAGAACGTGGCGGCCCTGTCGCAGCTCAGCTTCAGCAAGGAAGAACTTGCCGAAATCGACCGCTATGCGCAGGAAGGCGGCATCAATCTGTGGGAAAAGCCCAGCACCGATCAGCGGCCCTGAGGACTTGGCCTTTATCGGGCTCATGAATCGAAAGCAGTCGCGGGAGGCGGCGCCCACCAGGCGCCGCCGTTCTTGATTCATCCTTCGGGAAGCCCAGGGCCGGCTCCGGCCCGCCGTCAAGCCGTCCGCGCCGTCGCACCTTGTTCTTCGGCAAGCAAATGCAGATAGGCTTGGCGTTTCGCCAGAAACTGCGAGAGGCGCTGGCGATAGTCGGGCGTGACCGCATTTTGCACGCTTTCGCGCGCGGCCAGATGGTCCCGCCATGCCGCGACTCTTTTGAGGTCCGCGAAGACGCCGAAATCGGCAATCTGATCGAATAGGTCGAAATAGCGGAAGACAGGTGCGAAGGCTGCATCTACCAGCGAGAACCGGCCGCCAGAAAAGAAAGGACCGCCATCCAGAACTTCCTCGACCCGGATAAATTTCTTGCGCAGATCGAGAGCTTTGCCGCGCGTGGCCACCTCATCCTGCGCCGTCTCGAAGCCCCAGATATCGGCCAGCGTCGCGGTGGCGAATTCGACCCAGCCACGAAGCCTGGCGCGCTGCCAGGGATCGGCTGGAAGGAGCGACGTTTCGGGATAGGCGTCCTCGAGATATTCGCAGATGACAGCGGATTCGAACAGGACGCCGGCATCGCAGCGCAGCAGAGGAACCTTGCCCAGCGGTGAGATCGCCAGAAACCAGTCCGGCTTCGCCGCAAGATCGACGTAGGTGCGCTCGAAGGGAATCCGCTTTTCCGCCAGCGCAATGGCGACGCGTTGCACATAGGGGCAGAGATGGTGGCTGATAAGCGTCAGCATGGTCGTCTTCCTTTAAGCTGCGGCGGCGAGGCCTTCGGCGGCCATGGCGATCTGCACAGCCGGCCGCGCAGCGATGGCACGCTGATATCGTTGCAGATCCGGAAAGGGAGCGAGATCGATTGCCAGGAACCCACTCCAATTGACGACGCTGAAGCAGTAGGCATCCGCCAGGGAGAAACGGTCTCCCATCAGATAGGGCTGGTTCGAAAGATGCCGGTCGAGGAAGCCGAACCACTTTTCCACGGTAGCGCGCGCCGACTGGCGCAGCGACGGTGGGTTGTCGGCATTCCAAAGCGGTGCAAATGCCTTGTGGATCTCGCTGTTGATCAGGCCCAGCCATTCCAGCAGGCGATAATAGCGGGGATCGCTGCGGTCTGGAACGAGATCATGGCCGGAGGCGAAAGATGCGAGATAGTGGAGGATCGCCACATTCTCCGTCAGCACGGCATCATCCGCGGTCAGCAGGGCCGGCACATAGCCCTTTGGATTGATTGCCAGGAAATCGGCGCCGCTTCGGGTCTGCTTGGTCTGCAGGTCGACCGCCTCCAGCTCCAGCGGGATGCCGATTTCCCGGGAAACGATATGCGCCGCAAGCGAACAGGCGCCGGGACTGTAAAAGAGCTTCATGGATTTCTCCGTAACGAATGAAAGAGTTGGCGCCGTGACAGGGGCAGGGTTACGCCCTAGAATGGTGCAAGTCGATTTGTGTTTTCGACTTTCTTGTTTGCAAATTTGCAAACGGATTTCGGCCGGACATCTGACGCGACCGGGAGCGGCGGCATATGGAGGATTGGAATGACTTGCGGCTGGTGCTGGCGGTTTTCCGCGCCGGCAGCTTGACGGGCGCGGCGCAGTCCCTCGCCATCAACCATTCCACGGCTTTCCGCCGCCTCAACCAATTGGAGGCGCAGCTGGGCGTGCGCTTGTTCGAGCGCTTGCCGGGCGGCCTTTACCAGGCGACGGCGGCCGGTGAGCAGATGGCGCAGACGGCCGAGCGCATGGAGGCCGAGACTGCAGCTCTCGATCGCGATATCGCCGGCCGTGATCACCGCCTGACCGGCCAATTGCGCGTCACCAGTTCGGAAGCGCTGGCCCATCACCTTCTGGCGCGGCAACTGGCGTGCTTCCACCGGCTGCATCCCGGCATCATCGTCGAGCTGGCCGTCGACAACCGTATCCTCAGCCTGTCGCGCCGCGAGGCCGATGTGGCGCTGAGGCCGGCGCGACCAAAGGAGGGCGATCTCTATGGCCGTAAGCTGACCGATATCGGCTGGACGCTTTACGGCACGCCGGAGCTGCTGGCGGGGCGCAAGGCTTTGAGGCGGCGAGAGGACATCGCCGGCTTTCCGGTGATCGGCTGGGGCAGCGATGTCAGCGGCATCAGGGCGGCCGACTGGCTGGCGGACACGCTGGCGCCAAGCAAATGGGTTTACCGGACGAACAGCCTGGTCAATCAGCTGGCCGCGGCGCGGGAAGGGATCGGTCTTGCCGTTCTGCCCTGCTATCTCGGCGATCCCGAACCGGGCCTTGTTCGCGCGATAGCCGCGCCGATCGCCGAGCTCAGCCGCGAGTTGTGGATCGTCACCCACAGCGATCTAAAGGGGACCGCGCGAATCAGAGCCTTCTTTGACATCGTGGGAGAAGGCCTGGCGGCACAGCGCGAGCTGATATCCGGCGTCTCTGCCACGCCCAGGCGGCGTAAATAAGAAATGGCTCTCGTCTCGTAACGGCGTCGATGCCGGCGGCGAAGACGCGCTATGCCGTTTTGTCGTGCATGTTCCGATCGCAAGATCGGCTATCGTCGCTTCGGTATGAACGGCAGCCCAAGGTAAGGGGACTATTTTGGCAGAACAGGTTTTGATGGGCGGTTTTCCTTCGGCGCCCGAACAACAAGTGACTTTAGCCAACTGGCGCTTGCCGCCGTTCAACAACTGGGCCTTCCACCATGTGCGTGAGATCGTCCCCAGCGCCAATATCTATCGTGGCGCGGGGCCGGTGCTGCCCTTGCCTGCGAGCAATATCGCGCTGCCGGCGATCTCCTTCCGCGGTCCGCGCGGGCAGGACTGGAAGCTGGAGGATATGCTGCAGGCCAGCGATACCGATGGGCTTCTGGTCCTGAAGTCCGGCAAGGTCGTGGCCGAGCGCTACTTCAACGGCCTCACGCCGGAAGCGCCGCATATCATTTTTTCCGTCAGCAAATCCGTGACGGGTGTCCTTGCCGGCATCCTGGTGGAACAGGGCAAGCTTGATCCCGAAGCGCCCGTCACGCACTACATTCCGGAAGCCGCCGGCTCGGCCTATGGCGATGCCAGCCTGCGTCAAGTGCTCGACATGACGGTCAGTATCGATTTTGTCGAGGACTATCTGAACAAGGACGGTGCTTTCGCCCGCTACCGCGATGCGACCGGCTGGAACCCGCCGCGTGATCTCGAACGGCTGAGCGACCTGCGCAGTTTCCTGCTGACCCTGCCGCGCGCGGAGCGGCCGCATGGCGACATTTTCTATTATGTTTCGCCGAACTCGGACCTCTTGGGCTGGGTGCTTGAACGCGCATCCGGCCGGCCCTATGCGGCGCTGCTGTCGGAACTCCTCTGGCAGCAGATGGGCGCCGAATTCGATGCCTATGTAACGGTCGACCGGCTGGGCGCGTCGCGGGCCGCCGGCGGCATCTGCTGCACCTTGCGCGACCTCGGGCGGCTTGGCGAATTGATGCGGCATGAGGGCCGTTTCGGCGAGAAGCAGGTCGTTCCCGTCGCCTGGGCGGCGGATATCTGCAACGCCGGCGATCGCCAGGCCTGGCAGCGCGGTTCGATGGCGAAGTTCCTGCCGCAGGGACGCTATCGCAGCAAGTGGTATCAGACCGGCAACGCTGGCGGCGCATTCCTTGGCGTCGGCATCCATGGCCAATGGATCTATATCGATCCAGCCGCCGAGGTCGTCATTGCCAAGATGTCGTCGCAGAAGTTGCCGGTGGATGAGGCTTTGGATGGGCTGACCCTGCGGTGCTTCAGCGCCATCACCGACGCGCTCCGCTAACTCTTATCGCAGCTCTTTTTGCCGGGCGGCGATCTCGCTTATCGACCGGTCGTCAGGGGCATCACATTGCGTCCTCAGAGAGAAGCGGCAGGCTGCACCGGCACGTAGGCCCGCCGTGCGGCACGAATGGCGTCATGATGCGTCTGGGCCCAATCGACAAGGGCATCGAGCGGCTCAAGCAAGGAACGGCCAAGCTCGGTGAGAGCGTAGTCGACCCGGGGCGGGGTGGTGGCAAGAACGGTCCGGGAGATCAGGCCATCCTGCTCCAGGCGGCGCAGGGTCTGCGCCAGCATGCGCTGCGAGATGTCGCCGATGGCGCGCTTCAAGGCGGTGAAGCGCAAGGTGCCTGGGGCCAGGTTTTGCAGCACCAGCAGGGTCCAGCGGTCGCCGATGCGATCAAGCACATCACGGATCGGACAAGGCTCATCTGAGCCGAGTTCACGGTTGATCATGGCGAAACCTCTGCATGGCGGTACCGGGAAAACGAAAACGATAGACAGTATATATTCTATACCATCTATCGTTTCTGCACCACGTATGCAGTGGGACTTTTGCCTTCCGGCGCCGTTCGCCAGGCCGGCGTGCCGGCCGCTCGGCAGGATCAGGCCTTCAGCATGAACTTGATCGCCCGCAGCACCTCGAAATAATCGCGGGTCTCGAAACGCGCCGTCCGATTGCCGATATGGCTCGCCCCCGGATACCACGCAGCGGCATAGGCATTGGTCGGATTATTGAAGATGATGTCGAGCGTGAAGCTGGTCGGCAGTGTCAAACGGCAGGCTTGACGATCACCCCGCAAGGCGCCGGCTGCAGCCGCCTCGATCAGGCTGCGTGACTTCTTCGGCGCGATGCTGATGCTGGAACGGCCGATGCCATGGCTGACTGCCACGGTGCCGATATGGCTGTTGACCTCCTTCACTTCCTTGCAGATCCCCTCGTCGCCGCTGACGAGAACCACCGGAACGCCATGTAGCGCCGCGGCATAGCTATGCAGGAGGAATTCGGAAACCGGTGTTCCGTTCAGCAGGATGCGCTCGACGCTCAGCGTCATCGTATGGGCCAGCGGATTTCCTTCCGCGCCGGCGCGCGAGTGGTAGCCGATGAACATCGCCGCCGCGAAGCTCTCATCAAGCTCCTGGATCATGCTCGCCGGGTGGCCGCTCCAGCCGCGGATGATCCGCACGCAATCGGGCAGGTCCTCGGTCAGGATGTTGCGGCCGCTGTCATGGGCATCCTTCAGCAGGATTTCCGTGGCGCCGGCGGCAATTGCGCCGCGGCATGCTGCCAGCGCTTCGGCCGTCATCAAGGCGCGAAATTCCGGATACGTAGCATGCGTCTTGGTCGCTTCGTCCCAATGCGCGATACCGGCAATGCCCTCGATATCGACGCTGATATAAACCTTCATTCTTCTCCCCTGTCGACGATGCGGTTGCAAGCACCTTAAAGCGCGATCGCGCCGGAGGGAAGTTGCTCAGCGATGTCGGCTGACATCAGCGGACATGCGCATCTCGCATCGGTCGTCTCAGCCGACCGGTTCGGTGATACGCTCCAGGATGCCGATGGCGAAGATCTGAGAGACATGCACGCCGTCGTCGGAGAGCGGCATGGCGAAGCAATAGACCTGTTTCCTGGTGCCGAAATGGGTGAAGACCGCTGCATCGCAGGCATAGGGCGAAGCCGTGGCGACGCAATGCTTCTTGACGTCAAGCACCGGCTGGATCGACGGGAAGGCGGCGGCGATCTCGACCAGGGAAAGGCCTTTGATCGGTGCGCCGAAATTCCGCTCGATGGCCGTCCCGGCGAGGCGGTAGCGAAAATCGGCGCCATCTTCCATCACATCGAGGAGCATGACGTTCTGCAGCAGATCGGGAATTTCCAACGGGTCGATATTGCGGCGGCTTGGCAGGTGATCGCCGTGGAGTGACTTCCAATACTGCAGGGCTGGCGCGAACAAGCTGTTGAGCGCCAGGGCCTTGGCCAATTGCTGCGGATCGCGACAATCATAGATCATCTTGCCCTCTCAGCTCATCGCCGGCCTCCACTTCACCCCGGCAACCGCCGGGGTGAAGTCGCCGCATGCCGCGTCCGTTGCGCGGCTAGGCTTAAGATCTAAGGATTCTCGATCGCGGAATCCCGATCCGGGTCCCCTGGCCTTAAGGGACGACCCGCACGGCGCCGCGTGCGGCGCTGGTGGTCAGAGCCGCATAGGCGCGCAGGGCGGTAGACACCTTGCGATGGCGTTTGGCGGCGGGCTGCCAGGCGGCATTGCCCTTGGCCTCCATCGCCTTGCGTCGTTCGGCCAGCACCGCGTCGCTGACGCGGACGCCGATCTTGCGCTGGGGAATATCGATATCGATAATATCACCGTCTTCAATCAGGGCGATCGCACCGCCTTCCGCCGCTTCCGGAGAAACGTGACCGATGGAAAGGCCCGAGGTGCCGCCGGAAAAGCGCCCGTCGGTGATCAGCGCGCAGGCTTTGCCGAGGCCCTTCGACTTGATGTAGCTGGTCGGATAGAGCATTTCCTGCATGCCCGGACCGCCCTTCGGCCCCTCATAGCGAATGATGACGACGTCGCCCGCCTTGATCTGGCCGAGCAGGATGCCTTCGACCGCGCCATCCTGGCTTTCGAAAATCCGTGCCGGTCCGGAGAAGGTGAGGATCGACTGGTCGACGCCGGCGGTCTTCACGATGCAGCCATCGACCGCGATATTGCCGAACAGCACGGCGAGGCCGCCGTCCTTGCTGAAAGCGTGTTCGATGTCGCGGATGACGCCCTTGGCCCGGTCTACATCCAGGCTGTCGTAATAGCGGTCCTGGCTGAAGGCGACCTGGGTCGGTATGCCGCCGGGCGAGGCGCGAAAGAATTTCTGCACGGCTGCGTCCTGGCTGCGGGTGATGTCCCATTTTTCCAGCGCTTCGCCCATCGTCTTGCTGTGCACCGTGGGCAGCTCGGTATGCAGCAGCTTGCCGCGATTGAGCTCGGCCAGAATGCCCATGATGCCGCCGGCGCGGTGCACGTCCTCAATATGGACCGTGCTCAAGGCCGGCGCCACCTTGCAGATATTCGGTACGCGGCGCGAGAGGCGGTCGATATCCGCCATCTGGAAATCGACACCGGCTTCATAGGCGGCCGCCAGCAAATGCAGCACGGTATTGGTCGAACCGCCCATGGCGATGTCCAGCGTCATGGCATTTTCGAAAGCCTTGAAGCTGGCGATCGAGCGCGGCAGCGCGCTTTCGTCATCCTGTTCATAATAGCGCCGGGTAAGGTCGAGGACGGTGCGGCCGGCCTGCAGGAAGAGCTCCTTGCGGGCAGCATGGGTGGCGACGATGGTACCGTTGCCCGGAAGCGCGAGCCCCAGGGCTTCGGTCAGGCAGTTCATCGAATTGGCCGTGAACATGCCAGAGCAGGAGCCGCAGGTCGGGCAGGCGCTCCGTTCGATCTTCGCTACGTCTTCGTCGGAAACCTTGTCGTCAGCGGCTGCGACCATGGCATCGACCAGGTCCAGGGCGTGCAGCTTGCCGTCCTTCAGGATCACCTTGCCGGCTTCCATCGGGCCACCGGAAACGAAGACGGTGGGGATGTTGAGGCGCAGGGCCGCCATCAGCATGCCGGGCGTGATCTTGTCGCAATTGGAGATGCAGACCAGGGCGTCGGCACAATGTGCGTTCACCATGTATTCCACGGAATCGGCGATGATCTCGCGCGAGGGCAGGCTGTAGAGCATGCCGTCATGACCCATGGCGATGCCATCATCGACGGCGATGGTATTGAATTCCTTGGCGACGCCGCCATTGGCGGCGATCTCGGCGGCGACCATCTGGCCGAGATCCTTGAGGTGGACATGGCCGGGCACGAACTGGGTAAAGGAATTGGCGATGGCGACAATAGGCTTGCCGAAATCGGAGTCCTTCATGCCGGTGGCGCGCCAAAGACCGCGGGCACCGGCCATGTTGCGGCCGTGCGTAGACGTGCGGGAACGATATTGTGCCAAATCGACCTCCAAACCCGATTGCGATCCTGCCGCATCACGGTTTCGGCCCGGCCGGCAAGACGTCATTCAATAATCATGGTGAAACCATACGGCAACCCTGTTTCCGCGCAAGCCGCGACCGTGCGGGGCTGCTATGCGGCGATCCCCCCAAGGCGGCCGGGGGGCTCAGGGGGCGGCGGGCCGGGCGGAAAGCCCGCCGCGGACCGGGAAAGGACAGCCGGCGGCGGAAGACTAACGGCGGAAAACGAGGCTTCGGGCCTCGCCGGACCGCGGCATACCGTCGGCCTGCACCAGGCGGGCGGCGGGAAAGGTCAGATAGACTGTAGTTCCCTGCCCGGCCTCGCTCTCGATCGCCACGCTGCCGCCATGGAGTTCGATCAGTTTCCGGCTGATCGCCAGGCCCAGGCCGGTTCCGCCGAAGCGGCGGCTGATCGAATTGTCGCCCTGGCGGAAGGGGGCGAACAGATTCGGCAGTACATCGGACGGAATGCCGATGCCGGTATCGCTGATGATGATCCGCAGGTCGCCGTCGGCGACGATCTCGGCGGCGATGGTGACGCGGCCATGCTGCGGCGTGAACTTCACCGCATTCGACAGCACGTTCAGCAGGATCTGCTTCAGCGAGCGGGGATCGGCGGTAATGGCCGGCAGGTCCGGGTCCGTCGCGCATTCGAGCTGAACCTGACCTTCGGCAGCGCGCGGCATGACAAGCCGGATACAATCCTGAATGGCACCATGCAGGGAGATGGTCTCCTCGCCCAGGACCAGCCGGCCCGCCTCGATGCGCGACATGTCGAGGATGTCGTTGATCAGGTCCAGTAGCAGCTTGCCGCTGTTGTTGATGTCCTCCGCATAGCTGACATAGCGGTCGGAATTGGGGCCGAAGGCCTGATCCTTGATCAATTGCGAGAAGCCGATCACGGCGTTGAGGGGGGTCCGCAATTCGTGGCTCATATTGGTGAGGAACTCGGTCTTCGACCGGTTCGCCAGATCTGCCTCGTTCTTCGCCTGGATCAGTTCCTGCTCATGGTGCTTCTGCAGGCTGACATCCTGGGCGACACCGATCGCATAAAGGATATGTCCGGCATCGTCGCGGACCCGCATGGCCGCCGATTTCAAATGAACGGTGTTGCCGTCGGGATGAATGAAGCGGTAGTCGAGCACATAGCCGTCCTTGAGGCCGCGCCGATAATCCAGGAAGGCTTTCAGCACGCCCGCCTTGTCGTCGGCATGAACATATTTCTCGCAGAAGGCCTCGTCGTCGCCGTGATAGTCCTCGGTGTCGATACCGAGCATCTCGACGAGCCCTTCTGAATAGCGGATATGGCCCTGGCTCGATTCCAGATTCTCCGAGGGATGCCACAGCCAATAGCCGATCTTCGCCATGCGGTGGACATGCTGAAGCAGCGCTTCCGTCTGCAGCATCGCCAACTCGCGATGCCGCAGGTCGGTGATATCCTGCACCACGCCGATCATCTGCACCGATGTCGGCCCGCTGGCGGAAATCCGTTCGGCGACCAGGCGGACGATACGCAGAGCGCCGTCGCTATGGGTGATCTTGAACTCCGTCGATAGCGAGGTCTCGGTGCCGGCCCAGAACCGCTGCATGTGATGCCGTGTGAGATAGCGGTCATCGGCATCATGGATGAACCGGTCTACGAAGCCGTCAAGATCCAGTTGCGCGATGGCGCCGGTCGGAACGCCGAAGATCGCTGCCGCCTCGTCCGAGAACTGCATGCGATAACCGCCGCCGGCAATTTCGCTGTACTCCGCGTGCCAATGCCCCATGGCGGCGATGCGCAAGGCGTGGCGGAGCTGGGTTTCGGTGCGGCGCAATGAGGCTTCGGACAGATGCAGGGTGGTGACATCCTGCGAGATGCCGAGAATAAGGGTCAGGCGTCCGTCGGGCGAGAGCCGCTTCTCGCCGGCATCGGAAACGTAGCGCACCGTGCCGTCCTGCAGAAGCAGGCGATAGACGCGCTGGTATTTCAGCTCGTCTCCGGTGACGAAATCACGATAGGAATTATAGACGAAGTCGCGGTCATCAGGATGAACCAGCTCGGCCGCGAAACGACTCTCGGACATGTTCAGCAGCGAAGGCGGCAGGCCGAAGATGTCGGCGGCGTTCTCTGAATAGTAATACTGGCCGTCGTCGAAGCTGGTCGGCTGTGCCGCCGGCTCGAAGTACCAGTAGCACATCTTGGCGATCGTCTGCGCCCGGTTCATCAGGGTCACATGCCGTTCGAGCGCCAGCTGGGTTTGTCGGATATCGGTCACGTCCTGGATGACGCCGATCGATTGCCGGACATTGTCGAGGGCATCGATCAGCCGCTTGGTGGCCTCGCGCAGATACCGCATCTCGCCATCGGGCCGCACCAGCCGGTATTCGATGAGATACTGGTCGATCCTGCCGGCTTCGAAATCGCGATAATGCGACAGCGCCATCTGCTGATCGTCGGGATGAATGAAGCGGGCCGTGAAAGTCTCGACATCGCGCGGGATGTCGGCGAGCGCCAGGCCGAGAATGTCCGCCATCTGCGCATAATAGGACAGGACCGTGCTGTCCTGATCGGCGGCGGCTTCGCCATGGTAATAGTGCCTGAGGCCGGCCAAGCGCTGGGCATGGCCCATGGCGATCCGGCTGCGCTCGCGCAGGCGGCGCGCCTGGGCCGCGACGGTGATATCCTCGCCGATGCCGATCACAAGCGACACCCGCCCGAACTTGTCGAGCACGGCGACATTGGACCAGCGGAACAACCGAGCTTCGCCGTGGCGGGTGATCAGGTGGTTCTCGTGCGAGTTCGGATAGGCCGCAGGGTCGTTGCGCATGAAGGCACCGATAACGCCGTCCACCTCTTCCGGGGGAATCATGGAGACCCAGGTATCGTGATCGCTCAATTCCTCGGCGGTGTAGCCAAGCTTCCGTTCGCCGGTCTGGTTGACGCGAATGACACGGCCCTGGCGGTTGCGCACGAAAATCATCACTTCGGCCGAATCGATGATCAGGTTCACGAAATCGGCTTGCGATTGAAGCATATGTTCGTTGGCAATGATCCGCCGCCGCAGGAATAACGCCATCGCCAGCAAAGCGAGGCCGGCGACGGCGATCACCGCGACGACGATAATGCCTTGCAACTGCCAGTTCTGGCGGATGAAGCGGCGGTCGGTCATCGCTACGGCGATCATCGGCGTCCCGGCCACTTGCTTCGCCGCGGCGAAATTGATCGCCTGGTCCTGGCTTACGATGTCGACCGGTGCCGCATCCTTGCCGAGATCGTTGTCGCGGTTGTCGCGGCTGAGGGCTGCCGGCAGTTGTTGCTTCACGGCGGCAGTGAGCGGCGGGGACATCGTGGCCTTGCCGATCAAGGCAAGGCCGTCATCGCGCAAGAGGAGGACGTTATCGGCGGCGGAAGGGTCGATCGAGCGATAGAACTCGGCCAGAAGATCGGCGTCGAGCAATACGGTCACGAGCCCCTTGAGCGCGCCGTCGCTGCCGACGACGGCGCGGGAAATAGGAATGCCGGCGCCACCCGTCGTGAAGCTGAAGGGCGCACTGACGAAAAGTCCCGGGCTCGGATGGGCGAGATAATCCGCCAACACGATTTTTGCGTCGAAGCCGTAAAGCGGATTATTGAAGTCGCGGGTAATCACCCGCCGCGTGCCGGTCATATCGGAAAAGACCAGGCCGCGCAGCAGCGGCGCGCCGATCATGCGCGGCCTTATCTGCTCCTGCAGCCGGTTGCTGTCGCCGCGGTTGATATCGGCCGCGCCGGCGACGAAACGAGCGCCGCTGTCCAGCACGTCGTTGATTTGCAGCAGGTCGCGGTCCGTCTGCTCGGCGACAGCGACAGCGAGCTGGGTCAATCTTATCCTGGCGGTCTGCTCGGCCGAGCGGTTGATCAGCCAGATGGCACCGGTGGCCATGATCAGCGTCAGCAGGACGATCGGCAGCACGATCTTGACCGGAATCCCGCCGACCGCTCGGCGCGCTCCCCAGGGCGCCGCGGTATCGCGACGGGGCGGCTCGCGATCTGGCGAGCGCGGCGGATGCGGTTCGACTGCGTTCATGAACGGCTGAAGGTCGACGGATTACTGTCCTGAAGTGTCAATGGTCGCAAGGAATTGTTTCGAATCTGTTTATGACCCGACGCTTAGCGGCCGTTCTTCATACAACCGATCCGCGCAGATAAGGATGGTCGTTGCTATTAACCTACTGTTTCTGTGCGGATTTTATGAGGATCGGTAAGAATCGGGCTTATAACGGCGTTTTAGGACCGAGCCGGCCAGGGGGCCGTTTCCTTTCTGGCGCCTGCTTCCCTCCGACACCTGCCTCCTGCCGCGGCGGGCGCGGAAAGCGCCGGCGATTTGAGAAAACGTTAATTTTTCCGGGATAGCCTGACTTGGCAATCCTTCTCTCGGTCGGGATGGTTTCGGAGCACAAATGGGACTGTTCGGAAAATTGTTCGGCGGCAAGCCCGCCGCCGGAAAGCAGGCGGCGAAAGCAACCGCGCCCACAAAGCAGGACCTCATGACGCAGCGGGAAATGCTGGCGCAAAAGGTCATGACGCCGGATCGGCAGGAACGGCTGGCGCAGGCTTTTCAGGTACAGGCGGCAAAGCAGCAGGTGCAGCAGCGCTTGAAGAGCGATGCCGGGCAGCGGCTTCTCGCGGAGAAGCTGCAGCGCCTGATGAAGGATGGCTGACCTTCCATCCTCTGCTTGCGCATCGTGCCGCCGAAGCCCCACGCAGCCAACGAGTTACTCTTTGCAGGGGTCGCCGGTCGGATCGGCGGTATCGGCCATGCGCGCTTCGATCGTGCTGGCGCGGCCACGAATATAGGCGCTCGGCCTGCTGGCGGACCATTGCCGGGGATTGGGCAAGATGGCGGCCAGCAATGCCGCTTCGCGCCGGGTCAGATCATGCGCCGACTTCTTGAAATAGCTGCGGGCCGCCGCTTCGGCGCCATAGACGCCGTGTCCCCACTCGACCACGTTCAGATAGACTTCCAGGATCCGCTTCTTGCTCCAGAGCGTTTCGATCAGCACCGTGAAATAGGCTTCGAAGGCTTTGCGGATATAGGTGCGGTCCGGCCACAAAAAAACATTCTTGGCGGTCTGGTTGCTGATCGTGCTGCCGCCATGGATACGTTTGGCGCGCTGATTGCGCTGCCAGGCCTTGTCCAGCGCCGACCAGTCGAAGCCGTTATGCTGGCAGAACAGGCTGTCTTCCGAAGTGATGACGGCGCGAGCGAGATTGGGTGAGAGATCGCCGTAGCTCCGCCAGGTTTTTGCGAGGCCCTCGCCGGATACCAGCCGGATGACCATCAAGGGCGTGATCGGCGGCGGGATGATGCGGTAAAGCGCGACCAAAGCGAGCGATCCGCCGAACCAGATGACGAGGATGCGCCGGATCAGTCGACCGAGGCGGCGGCGGCGAGGCTTTGCGGCATCGGCGGCGGCCGGCGGCTCACCACCGCTATCCTCGCCGCGTTGCGGCGGCAGATGGGGGGGGCTGAGGGAGGCGGCCTCCGCGGCCGGTTCCGATGGCGTGTCTGGACCCATGACACTTGATAGCGATTGCCTTTGCTCATCTCAAGTGTACAGCGGCCGGTGTCGCCTCGGCCGCCGCCTAAGCCACGGCATCCGACCGCTTTATTTTATTGAGCCGCTGGCCTTTAAGCCGTTAGATCCAAGTTTCCACAAAGGGTTCAAAAGCGGGTTATCGCGCGTATTTGAAGGAAGCGGCGCGGTGCGGATGAAGGAGGCAGGCGATGGAAGATAAGGCGGCATTGCGGTTAAGCCGCGGCATTATCGCTTTGTTCGGCGATCTCGGTCTGGCGGCGCTGAGCGAATTTCCGCTGCCCAACGGCCGGCGGGCCGACCTAGTGGCGGTCGATGCGCAAGGAGAAATCGTCATCGTCGAGATCAAGAGCAGTCGCACAGACTTCATCAGCGACCGCAAATGGTGGGACTACCGCGATTTCTGTGACCGGTTCTTCTTCGGCGTCGCAGCGGATTTTCCGCAGGAGATTCTACCGTCCGATTGCGGCCTGATCATCGCCGACGGCCATGGCGCCGCGATCATCCGCCCGGCACCCCTGACCCCACTTCACGCGGCGCGGCGCCGCGCCCAGACCCTGCATATCGCCCAGGCGGCCTGCCGTCGCCTGATGCGCGTCGAAACACTGGCGACCCAACTGGCCTCCTGATCCGCCGCCCGCCGCCTGCAGCGGCATACCCCTCATCCCCTGTCCACCATCGCGTGTCCCGCGGCGCCGATGGCATCCGCCAACGGGGCCGTGTGCCGGGTTCAGCTCGCCGTCGGTTCCGTGATGCCGGAGGCGGCGGCCAACAGGGCGGCGCGGCCGCCATGATTGTCGACGTAATTGACCAGGGCGGCCACCACGCGGCGGTCGAAGGCCTTGCCGGACTGCTTCAGCAGGCTCTCGATCGCTTCATCGATGCCGATCGCCGAGCGGAAGGCACGATCGCTGGTCATGCCGACCAGGGCGTTGGCCGCGCCGATGATGCGTGCCGTCACCAGAATCTGCTCGCCGGCGATCGGCGGGGTACCGGAACCGTCCCAACGGGCCAGCGCCTGGCGCATCGTCTCGACCACCGGACCGTCGAATTCGATATCCTGCAAAAGATCGGCGCTGGCCTGCATGCTGTTGCGCACCAGGTTCAACTCCTCGACGGTCAGGTTGCCGCTCTTGGCAAGGAGATCGCTCGGAATGAGGATCTTGCCGAGATTGAGCAGATTGCCGGCGATCTCCGCGGTTTCCACCTCGGTCTCGCTGAGGCCCATTTCCAGCGCCACGGCCCGGGCGATGGCCGCCACCCGCATCGAGTGGTTGGCAGCGAAGGGGTCGCGCTTGTCGACCACCTCGACCAGCGTCTTCACCAATTGCTGCAGGGTGCGGGCGCGGCGCTCGCGCTCGGTGACCACATCGGTGATATCGCGCTCCACCGTGAGCACTTCCCGGGCATGGCTGACATGGTCGGCCAGGGGAATCTGCTCGGTCTGCACGACTTTGAGCTTGTTGGCCTGTTCCAGCCGCGCGACGTCGGTGACATTGGCGCCGAGGTCGCGCGCCTGCCTGCTGAGGGCAATATAGCGCTTGGCCGCGGCCGGGCCGAGCACCGCAGTGATCTCCTTGCCCAGCAACTCACCGGGCTTCAGCCCAGCCTGCTGTGCCGTCTGGGCATTGGCGAAACGGTAGCGGTTGGCTTCATCGAGAATGAAAATGCTGGTCGGCTGGCTGTCGGTCACCATCTGCAGCAGTTCACGCTGCTCGGCGAAACGCCGTGCCATGTTCTTGAACTGCGCCGCTGCGAGGCTGGCGCGGCGCGACGACCCATGCCGCCAGACGGCGATGATGGCGATCGCCATGACGAGCAAAGCGAGGCCGAGATAAGTCGTCAGCTGCTGGAAGCGCTGGTCGGCGGCGCCGAGCGCTTCCTGATAGCCGACGGTGTACATCAGGACCCACGGCACGCGCTGCAGACTGCGGGAAACCACCAGCACATCCTTGCGCCGGTAATCCTTGCGATCAACCGCGAAGCCATTGACATTCTGCACGGCGAAGGCGGCATCGAGATCCGGTGTGCTGGTATCCAGTTCCAGGCCGAGCGGCGAGACCGGCTGTTTGTCGTCGGCGACCGGCGACAGATAGGTTACCTTGTTGTCATGGCTGAGCAGCAGGACAGTATTGGCCGTCTGGCTGGTCTCGCCCGGCTGGCGCAACAGGGGATAGAGCTCGTTGCTGATCTCCTTCACCCCGATGATGCGGCCGATCTGCGCATTAGCCGCATTGTCGGATTGTACCGCATACAGCGGCACGGCAAAGACCATGGTCGGGTTGCCGCGAACATTCAGGAAGATGGAACTGGTGCCGCTGGCGCCACCCTGCAGGCCCTGGACGAAGGATTTCACGTCGCCGTCAAAGGCCGGCGCCTGTGCAGAGGTGGCAATGACGGTGCCGCTCATGTCGGTGATCAGCAGGCCCTCTGTTGCAGTCTGCTGCTCATTGACTTTCGGCGCCTGCTGGGTCTGGCCCTGGAAGCCGGTGCGGCCGGCAGTGACGGTCAGCAGGTTGCGCAGGTATTCGCGAAAGCCGTTGACCTCGTCCTGCTGGTTCGCGTCCTGCTGACCCTTGGCCGCGGCGGCGTTGAACTCGGCGATGGAACTGACATAGAGCTGCACGGATTCATTGTCGGCGAGCCCGATCAGGTCGCCGGTCTGCCGGTCCAGCCAGCGATTGATCTCGGCGGCGCGGCTGTCGGCGATGATGCTCATCCGCACCTGCCACTGCGTCAGTTCGCGGTCGCGCTCCTCGCCGACGAAACGGCTGATCGACCAGACGCCTGCAACGCCGAGAATAACCAGCAGCAGCAGAGGAAAGAGAATCTTGAGATCGATTTTTCCGCGCTGCGGCATGTCGTCGAAAAGATCCCCACCTTGACCAACGTCACTCGTCCGCTCCTGACTCCCCGTCTGGTCAGATCCGATCGTCACGCTTGTTCTCCTGCTCTTTTCCATCGCGCCGGTCGCGCTTCCAACTGAAGACGAGGCCGGATCCGCTCGACAAAACGACGACATGGTCCGGCAGCGCATTCAATCCGGACGGCCGCCCCTGGCCGTTCGGGCGGCCCAATATAGCTAAAATTAGATTGGTTGTCCGCTGCCGATTCATCCGATACAACCGCAACGGAAATGGGACCGCGACGTGGCAGGCCGGGTGGGGGAAGGCCGTGGTCGTAGCAGGAGCGAGATGCTCGCGAAGCTGATCAGCGTTCTGGCAAGCGGGATTGGTATCTGTACCTGCCGGACCAGGGATGCAGGCGTTCGTGCGTCGCGCGCGATCGTCATGCCGCTGCTTGTCTCGGTCTTTTGCGTCCTGCTCAGCTATCCCGCCCATCCCGCAGCCGCGCGCAGCTATCCCAAATTATTCGGCAGTTACGAACTGCAGTCCGCCAATATGCAGAAGTTCCCTAAATGGAACAGCATGCTGGCGCGCTGGAAAAACGGTGCGCCGTGCGAAAGCTCCACCTGCACGACCAAAGGCTGGAATGATCTCATCAACCGGTTGAAGGGCCAGGACCTCGCCACGCAGATGCGCGAAGTCAATCGCGAGATGAATCTGCATCCTTACATCCTCGACATCAACAACTGGGGCAGCGAGGATTATTGGGAAACCCCTTTTGAGTTCCTGAAAAAGAGCGGCGACTGCGAGGATTATGCGATTGCCAAATATATGGCCCTCAGGGCCCTGGGCGTGCCGATCGACGATATGCGCGTCGTCGCCTTGCGCGATCTCAATCTGCAGCTCGGTCATGCCGTGCTGGTGGTCTATGTCAACAATGTGCCCATGATGCTCGACAACCAGATCAGCTCCGTCGTTCCCGCCAATTCCATCAAGCACTACCAGCCCGTCTATTCGATCAACGAGCATAATTGGTGGCTGCATACCCGCTAGATCGGGCCGGACGCGCAGGGTCGACCCGCCGGAACGAGTCAACTTTACCTAAATTTAAGGAAATTCTCGCAAATGCTGGAGCGGGTGCGATGGCCTTGATGGTCAAGCGAGTAAATTCGCGTGGGGCATGAGCGACTGGTTCAGGGGCAGGCGCAGATTATCGGACGAGGAAGTGCTGCTGGATTATGTCCAGTGGCTCGAGCGCTATCGTGACGGCTGGTATGCGGTCGAGATCAATGTCTCGCTGTTGCGCCCGCATCATCAGCACCCGCAACATCGGCGCATCATCGGCAAGACGCTCGAGCCGTTGGTCAAGCAGTTCGACGCCGGCGTCTATACGGTCGCCAACAATAACGTCGTCGTCTTGTGCAAAGGCGCAGCGGTGTCCGATATCGACGCCTGTCTGCTCCGCGTGAAGTATTTGTTCAGCGAGGATCCTTTGCTGGCGGCACGAAACGGCCGGTGCGGCGAAGACGAGTTCTGCACCTGGTATGATCTGGAGACGGACTATCAGGATTTTCTCACCCGCGTGCGGGCGGTCAATCGCGCGCGAGAGGAAAACCAGGAGACGACCGCGACGCGGTCTCAGGCTGTCAAGAGCCGCAGGCGCCCCGGTGCCATGCTCGATCCCAGAAATCTGCAATTGCTTGAGCGCTCGATCGAACGCGCAGATCTCGCCAACATCCTGCGACGGCAGGATATCTGTGCGCTGGTTCCGGGCAGCCGGCCGGCGCCGGTGTTTCACGAGGTCTTCTTCTCGATGCGCTATCTCGCCGATACTGTCTTGCCGGGCTATGACGTCACCTCGGACAAGTGGCTGTTCCAGCATCTCTCCCGTGTGCTCGACCAGCGCATGCTGGCGCTGATTTCGCAGCGTGAATATCGCGATCTGCTGCGTCTTGCCAGCCTCAACCTCACCCTGGCGACCGTGACCGGTCCCGAGTTTCTGGAATTCGACCGTGTCATCAGCGGCAAGGATCGCGGCGTCATGTCGATCGAACTGCCGGCCATCGAGGTCTTCGCCGAACCCGGTGATTACCTCTTCGCGCGTGACTTTCTGAAGGAGCGCGGCTACAAGCTGGTCATCGACGGCGTTCCGCATCTGATGCTGCCGCTGATCGACCGCAATCTTCTCGGCTTCGATCTGGTCAAGATCGGCTGGACCCCGGCCCTGGCCGATCATGCGCGCGGCAAATACGCGGCGGATTTGCGCGAGGCGATCAGAAGGATCGGTCGCGAACGGGTGATCCTCTGCCGGGCGGGAACGGATCAGGCTATCAGCGTCGGCGAATCCCTTGGTATCTCGCTGTTCCAGGGACGCATCATCGACAATATGCTTCAGGCCTGGGGCGGCGAGGGCACACGGCCGACATCGTCGCGCTGAGCCGAAGGCGTAGGCCAAGACCCTTTCCAGCGTGAATATTCGCGATAAAATCGCTGGCTGATAATAGTAGACGATGCTCTCCCGGACGCATGACCGGTGATGCAGTCATCGCACCGGGTGCAGGGGGCGTGCAAGGGAAGCCATGGCAAGCTTATCTTTTCGGGTCGATCTCGCCCGCGGCGAACGGTTTGGGCCGGGCAAGCGCCAGTTGCTGCAGTTGATCGGGGATCTCGGTTCGATCTCTGCAGCCGGCCGGGCGATGAAGATGTCCTATCGCCGCGCCTGGCTGCTGGTCGAGGAGATCAATGCCAGTTTCAGCCAGCCATTGGTGGAGAAGGCGCCGGGAGGGGCCGGTGGGGGTGGTGCCATCCTCACCCCGGTGGGGCGTAGCGTCCTGCGTTGCCTGGACGAAATCGATGATGCGGTCAGTCGTGCCGCCGCGCCGGCGTTGGCACAGCTCGATGATCTGTCGCAGGGCGAAGGCGGGCGCAAGAAAAAGGCCGGCGCCAAAGGCACCGGCCGGACAGGTTGAAACGCGTCGGTTGAAACCGGCAGGCAGCGATATCAATTCAGCGGCGTGAAGCCATATTTCTTGAAGACGGCGGCCGCTTCGCTGCCATGCAGATAATCGTAATAAGCCTGCGCCTGGGCGGCACCGCCATCCTGCCGCGCTGCGGCCGCTTTGGTGATGGCGATCGGATAGACGATCGGCGGATGGCTGTCTTCGGGGAAGGTGTCGACCACGCGCACCTGCTTCTCGACGACCGCGTCGCTGGCATAGACGATGCCGTATTTGGCCTCGCCGAGCGCGACAAGCTTCAAGGCGGCGCGAACATTCTCGGCGCCCGCGACGCGGCCCTGCACCTTGTCCCAGATGCCGAGCTTCTCCAGGGCGGCCTTGCCGTATTTACCGGCCGGGACGCTCTTCACCTCGCCCATGGCGAGATGGCTGGTGCCGAGAGCACCCAGGAGGTCGGCGCCAGGCGCCAGCTTGAAGGACGTTGTATCGTCGGCCTTGCCGACGAGAACCAACTCGTTGCCCAGGAGATCCTTGTTGCTGTCGGCCCGGACCAACTGCCTGTCGGCAACGTATTTCATCCAATCGCGGTCAGCGGAAATGAAGATGTCGGCGGCAGCGCCGGCCTCGATCTGCTTGGCGAGAACCGAGCTGCTGGCATAAGAGGCGGCGAGGGTGACCGGATGGCTGGCTGCGAAGGCCGCGTCGATCTCGTCCAGGGCGTTCTGCAGACTGGCGGCGCCGAAGATCGTCAGCTTGATCTTTTCGTCTGCCCGGGCACTGCCGAGAGAAACCGCCAGGCTGGCGCCCAGCAGCAACGTGGCCGCGGCCATTTGGCCGGCAAACTTTAAAAACCCGCGACGCCGCAGATGCGCCGTCTCGGACATTCCTTCCATATGCGATCTCATCTTGGAGCCCTCCTGCGTTATAGCCAAATGGATATAGCGCAATGACGGCACAAGCAACAGCTATTTCCGCGCGAGAATCTATCGGTTTGGAGGAGGCCCGTTGCTGTGGCCTGGCGGCGAATTCGCGGCATTCCGGCGAGGCCGGCGACGACAGAAGGGTTACGGCGAGCCGGTTCCCGCCGTCATACCCGTTCGCAGCCTGGCCGGGTTGCGCAGGCCGTTCAGCCCCGCGGGGCGTATTTGGCGAGGATACGCTGCAGGGTGCGGCGATGCATGCGCAGGCGGCGTGCCGTCTCTGAGACGTTGCGATCGCACTGCTCATAGACCCGCTGGATGTGTTCCCAGCGCACGCGGTCCGCTGTCATCGGTTGCTCCGGCGGCGGCGGCAGGGCCGATTTGTCCTGCAGCAGGGCGGCTTCGACCTGGTCGGCATCGGCCGGCTTCGGCAGGTAATCCGCGGCCCCCTGCTTGATGGCGGCGACCGCGGTGGCGATATTTCCGTAACCGGTCAGGATGACGACGCGGCAATCAGGATTATGCTTGTGAATCTCGGCCACCACATCGAGTCCGCTGCCATCGGTCAAGCGCAGATCGACGACGGCGAAACGCGGCAGCTGCGTCTTGGCGGTCGCGATCCCCGCCGTTACCGTTTCCGCCTGCTGCACGGAAAAACCGCGTTTTTCCAATGCCTGCGCCAGGCGCTGGCGATACGGGGCATCGTCATCGACAATAAGCAGGGTCTTTTGAATCTCGTCCGTCATCTTGCCACTCTCATTCCAAGCTATCGCGCAGCCAGGTCACTTTGACTTCAGCGCCGTGATAATCATTGTTCCGGAAGCTGATGGTGCCGCCGGTGCGTTCGATCAGGTTTTGGGCGATAAAGATCCCGAGGCCCATATGGTCGCCCTCGCGTGCTTCATTCTCGCCGCGGGCGGTGCTGGAGAGGTAGGGATCGCCCAGTTTGTCGAGAAGGGTCGCGGGGAAGCCCGGCCCGTCATCGGTGACGGTAATCTCAACCTCATCCAGCGTCCAGGCAATCACGACCTTGACTTCCTGCTGGGCGAATTCGATGGCGTTCTGCAGCAGGTTGCCGAAAGCATGGAGGATTTCCGGGCGATGCGGTACCAGCGGCATTTCCGGATCGCGCGGATCCGGCCGTTCCTCGATGCGCAGGGCCACATGCGGCCGCTGATGGGGCGCGGCCGCCAGCTGCACCATGACCGCGGCGGGGATCATTTCGAAGGGATGCTCGCCGGTCTCCGTTGGCCGGCTCGACAATTCGCGCAGGATGTCGCGGCAGCGGTCGCTCTGGCTGAGCAGCAGATCAACATCCGGCCGCAACGGGCTGTCGCCCGGCAAGTCGCGCGCCAGTTCCTTGGCGATTACCGAAATGGTGCCGAGCGGGCTGCCCAGTTCATGCGCCGCGGCAGCCGCCAGGGCGCCGAGCGAAGACAGGCGCTGCTCGCGGTCAAGGGTCGCCTGTGCCTCGCTGAGGGCGTCCGACATGCGCCGCATTTCCTCGGCCACGCGGAAGACATAGAAGGTAATGAAAAGCACGGCCAGGGCGAGGGCAATCGCCAGCGCGGCCAGCAGCATCTGCGGCAGGCGGAATTCGCCGTCGGCCCAGGGCAGAGGCTGATGATAGGCGGCGAGCACATAAATGCCGGTGATGGCGAGAGCCGCCAGCGCCATCGTGCTGCGCTGGGACAGGGCGGCGGCGGCCACCGTTACGGGTGCCAGGATCAGCACGGCAAAGGGATTGTGCAGGCCGCCGGTGAGGTAAAGCAGGACGGCGAGCTGCACCAGGTCGAAAGCAAACGAAAAGGCGGCTTCGCGGTCCGACATCAGCCTCTGCCCTTGCTGGCGGCGGAGCTGGCCGATGAGATTGACGGCGGCAAGCGCGCCAACCGCAAGCAAGCAGGGCAGCAGCGGCAGCGGATAACCGAGGCCAAATTGGACAACCATGAGGGCGGCGGCCTGGCCGGCGACCGCAATCCAGCGGATGACGGTCAAGGTACGGACGCGCACGCGCCCGCGGCTGGTGCGCGACGGCCTTGCCTGGAAACTGCCCGCGGTGGTGCTCAGATTGGTCATCGGTTCTAATAAAAGAGGTCAAGACAAGGCTTGGCAAGCCGCAACTGCTCTGGCTCCCTGAGCCGGCCGCAGGCAAATCATATGGGCAGGCGGCGGTGCTTCGGCTTGGCAGCATGGGTCAGGACTGGCATCCGGCGCCGGCGCTATCCTTAGCCCGGATAGATGGCATGTTGCCCTAGGTCCAATTGCCGCATCTTCGCGACTGTGCCGCTCAACGGTCGTTAATCGCCGGAATTTCGGGAATTGCCGGCCTTGGCATCGACAGAACGCCGTCGCATCGAAGGCGGCCGCGGGCCGGTAGCGAAACTGCCGACGATCGATTCTCAGCCTGTGGGCCCTCGCAGACTGCGCAAGGCAACGGTCGCCAGGGTCGCGCCGCGAATGAGGCCCCGGAGAGGCAGGCGCGGCAGGCGCCGGCTGATGGCGACGGCGGCGATTCCGGCCGCACTTATCAGCAATGTGCTGACAAGCGGGCGGGCGCGGATGATATGGGTCACCCGTTGGTAGATGCGGTCGAACGGGCCGGTAACCTCGCAATATTCATCGACCAGACGCCCAAGCGCCGCTCGCTCGGCCGCCGCCTGCAGCATCAGTTCGGCCATTCTATGCCGATGTGGGGTGGTATAGGGCATCAGTCGAAATCCCCCGGCCGAAGAGAGCTGCTATCCGCCGCGCTTTCATCCTGTTGCTTCCGGCGGAGCCGGTCGCGCAGCGCCAGATAATCGCGCTCCAGGGTATCCCGGGTATTGGCGAAAGGAACAGGGGCTGTGTTCAGGGCGTGTCGCAGCCAAAGGGCCGTCGCCACGGCGATGAGCCCATAGACAAGAGTGACGGCGCCGATTGCCGCGAGCCGATGGGTATCCCAAAAAACCGCGACCACGAGGAAAGACGCAAAAGCGAGTCCGAGCAGGATAGCGACACTGCAGATGATTGCCGCCGCCAGCATTCGCATCACGCGCAATCGTTCTGCGGCAAGCTCGACGGAGAGCAACTCGATGCGGGTTCGGCCGGACTCGACAAGGATCGCCAAAAGGCCCTCGCCGAGACGCAACAAGCGCTCCGCCGGGCCTCTCGTCTCTGCGCCCGCTGCGCCGCTATTTGGATATGCGTCGCTCATGCAGGGGACAATCAGCGCCGACCGATCAGGAGACCGAGGATGAGGCCGACACCGGCGCCCACGGCGATGGATGTCCAGGGATTCTCATGCACGTAATCGTCGGATTTGACGGCGACATCCTTGGCGGCTCGCACGGCGTTGCGTTCCACCTGGGTTATGGCGGCTTTCGCCTGTTTGAGGCGATCCGCCGCTTTTGTCTTCAAATCGTTCAGCGCATCGCTTCCCTCCCCGGCGGAGGCAGCCAACAAATCGTCGAGCGATGCGGCGAGATCGCGGAACTCACTCATGATGTCATCGATCGACTGGTCGACCGTCTGGGCATGCCGTTTCGCCATAATTGCCAATCCTTCCCGTCAGTTGACTGTGTTGCCGTCAATGCAACGTCGAAGCGCAGCGGATGTTCCGATATGTGGTCCTTCCGACCACTATTCCAGGCCGGCATCACATAGCTGTGATATGGCGCGGCCGTCCTTGATCAGGATCAAGCGAGAGGTGCGGCGGCCGACTTTAAATTGCTGCGGGGCGACCGGCCAGGGCCTTGCGCCATTTGGTGGGAAGGCGCTTTGCGAGCGTGACCTCCTCCGCTTCCGCGATCCGCGCCAGGCGATGCACCGCGCGGCGCAAAACATCAGGCGGCAACGTGCCGTGGATGTCGAGATCGAGCACCCGCCACTCGGCCCCGTCCTTTTTCGCGTCGATCTGACCGACCACCGCGTCGCGATAGAGGATCGGCAAAGCGAAATAAAAGCGGCGTTGATCCAGCGGCGTATAGGCCTCGAACTTGTAGGTAAAATTGAAAAGCTCGGTCAGGCGCCGGCGGCTGAACAACAGATTGTCGAGCGGGGGAATGATGCGGGCCTCGTCGTCGGCGAAGGCGCTGCGGGCGGCGAAAGCATCCAGGTCCTGCTTCAAGGCAAAATGCGCGGCCTTTTCATCGGCGTCGTCGAAGGGCACGCGTTCGATCAAGCCCTGGTCCGCCGCCTTGGCGACCAGCTTGCGAGCGAGCGGCAGACCGCCGCCACGCCAGGAGCCGATGTGATGGGCGGTGCGTTCCGCCAGTTGCTGGGCGGTGGCAAGCTTCAGCACGGCCAGGGCCGATTGCACGAAAAAGAAGCCGTTCTCACGGCGCCAGTTGGGAACCGGCGCCACCAGATCTGCTCCGACCCGCTCGGTCAGATCGAACAGCCGATGGAAATGCGCCGTGCGACCGACGATCTGCAGCTTGCCAGTATAGAAGAGATATTCGAGCGCCTTGGTGGTGGCCTTGATGGTATTGAACCCGCCGATCACTCGCTCCGATTCGAAATCGGCCGGCGAGGCCGGGCCGTGCTCGGCGATGTGGCGCAACATGCGGCGCATGGTGGGCTTCAGCTCACGCAGCCGGTCGGCATTGATCGCCTTGCCGAAATCGCGCAGGAACCAGGGCAGCCAGTCGCGACGGGTGGCGAAGACCGGGTAATGGGTCTCTATCATGCCGCGGCTTTGATAGAGCAGATCGTAGAACGCCGTCACCGGCGCATCGGTGCGCGCCGCCCAGGCCAGCTCATGGTTGCGCAGGCCCATGACGCGGATCGAATCGATCTGGATCATGCCAAGCCCGGTCGCCGCGGCAGCAGCCTCATCCGGCGACCAGAGCGGGCCGCGCAGGCCGAGCCGGTCGAGCACGAAAGCGCGCAGCAGCGGGTTGCTCATCTCTTTCCTCCCGGCAATCCGGCGCGGGAGTGGAGCGACCACGCTGCTGCAGATCTGCCGACTATTCCTTGTTGCTGACGCCTGCTTCCGCGAAGCTCGCCATGCCGCTATGGCACATGGCGGCCGCGCGAATCAGCGGGATCGCCAGAGCGGCACCCGAAGCTTCGCCGAGCCGCATGCCAAGATCAAGCAGCGGCTTCTTGCCGATCTTTTCCAGGAATTTGCGATGGCCGGGCTCGGCCGAGCAATGCGCGACCAGGCAGTGATCTAGGGCGCGGCTGTCGAGCTTCAGCAGGGTGGCGGCCGCCACCGTGCAGGCGAAACCGTCGAGCAGGACGGGAACGCGGGCCATGCGCGCGGCGATGACCGCGCCGGCAATGGCGGCGAGTTCATGGCCGCCCAGGCACTGCATGATGGCCAGGCCGTCATTGAAGACGGCGGCGTGGCGTTTCAGGCCAAGATCGATCACTTCGGCCTTGCGGGTCAATTGCGTGCCATGGACGCCGGTGCCGGGTCCCGCCCAGTCAGCGCCGCTGCCGCCATAGAGCGCGGCGGCCATGGCCGAGGCGCTGGTGGTATTGGCAATGCCCATTTCGCCGAGGCAGAGAAGATCGATGCCGGGCTCGACCGCCATCATGCCATAGGCCATGGCGCGGGCGGTTTCCTCCTCGGTCAGCGCCGGCCCCTGGGTGAAATCGGCGGTCGGCTGGTCGAGGCACATCTCGTAGACGCGCAGATCGGCATCGGCGTTCTTGCAGAGCTGATTGACCGCGGCGCCGCCTGACTGGAAGTTCAGCACCATCTGCAGGGTGACTTCCTTCGGATAGGCGGAGACACCGAGATCGGCAACGCCATGATTGCCGGCGAAGACGGCGACGCGGGGATGGTTGATGGCGGGCGGGTGCTTGCCCTGCCAGGTCGCCAGCCATAACGCGATTTCCTCCAGCCGCGCCAGGGCGCCGGCCGGCTTGGTCAGGACTGCCTCGCGGGCGGCCGTCTGACTGGCGGCCTCGAGATCTGGACCGGGCACTTCCCGCATGATCTGACGGATTTCGGCGAAACTCGCGACGGGCTGACGATCCAACTTCGGCTCCTGAAAGGTTCTGGTGCAATATGTTCCGCCGGCGCCGACCATTGCGGGGCGTCGCCCGAACGGGCCTAGATAGACACGCCGGGAGGCGAAGGCAAATGCCTTAACGCGACGGCCGGCGGCCCGATTGCCCGGCATTCCCACCGGGCTAGGCCGGGGGGATTTTGCCCGCCCCAGCAGTCCCCACTTGCCCCAGCGCGACATGAGTGCGATGAAATAATCGCCATGACGATATCCGAGCCCGCTTCCGACCCCGCGAAGCCCGGGGCAGAGCCCGGGAAGCCGGCGCTCACCGGCATGTCGGCCGACGCCTCTTCCGCCGCCAGTGCGGATCTGCCTGGTGCGGATCTGCCCGGTTCGACCCCGCCCGGTTCGACCCCCGGCGCCGCCCCCCAGACCAGCGACGACGGCGCGGCCGCGCAGCCGGCGGCACAGCCTGCGGCCGGCGCGACCGAGCCGGAACCTGGAACGCCCGAAGATGTCATTCCTATTCATCACCTGCACGGATTGGGGCAGGGGCTGTTAACCGGGCTCGGCTTTTTCACCCGATTGCCGGTCCGGCCGACCGACCAGCCCCTGGCGGAAGCCGTGGCGCTTTTCTCGGTGATCGGTGCCCTCATCGGCCTCGGTGCGACGGCCGTCTATGTTCTCGGTCTATGGATCGGCCTTTCCGGTCTGATGTCCGCGATCCTGGCGGTTGCCGCGACCGCCATGCTGACCGGTGCGCTGCATGACGACGGCCTGGCGGACTTCGCCGACATGCTGGGTGTTCGTGGCGACCGGGCGCGCAAGCTGGCAGTGATGCGTGACAGCACGATCGGCACCTATGGCACGCTGGCGCTCGTCTTTGTCAATCTGATGAAGGTCGCCGCTCTGGCCGACCTTGCCGTCCCGGGGCAGGTTGCCAGTGCGCTGATCGCCGCGCATGCCCTGGGCCGCGGCGTCCTGCCCTTCGTCATGCGCAGCTATCCTTTGGCACGCAGCAACGGCCTTGCCGTGCATGCTGGCAAGCCGCCGCTCAAGGGGACCTATGTATCCATCGCCCTGGCGGTGCTGATCGCGGGGCTCGTCGGGGGGCCGAGCGTCGCGCTCGTCGCTACCGTCGCGGCCTTTGTTGTCGCCTTCCTGGTTGCCCAGATCGCCCATCGTCAGTTGGGCGGATATACCGGCGATGTCTTGGGCGCCGCCGAGCAACTCGTCGAAGTCACCGTCATCCTGAACTTCGTCAGCTTTACCTGATCGGGAAGCCGGGCGCCGAATGACACATATCGTGACGCGCTGGTGGCTCATTCGCCACGCCCCCGTGATCGGCGCCCCCGGGCGAATTTATGGCCAGGACGATCTCGATTGTGATTGTTCCGACGCTGCGGCTTTTGCTGAGCTGTCGCGCCACTTGCCCGCAGACCCGGTGTGGCTGGTAACGCATCTGCGGCGAACACAAACGACGGCAAGGGCGCTCCATCAGGCCGGTACCGGCACGGCCGAGATCGTGCCGGAAATTGAGCCTGATCTGGCCGAGCAGCATTTCGGCACTTGGCAGGGCCTGACCTATGCGGAATTGGAGGCGCGCGGCGACCAAGCCTATCGGCGATTCTGGGACTCTCCCGCCGAACACGCGCCGCCGCAAGGAGAAAGCTTTCGCGATGTCATTGCCAGGGTGGAACAAGCAATTCATCGCCGGACCGAGCGTCACGCCGGCCGCGACATTGTCGCCGTCAGCCATGCGGGCGCGATCCGGGCCGCCTTGGCCGTCATTCTCGCGCTCGACCCGCAGCGTGCTCTCGGCTTTGCGATCGACGCCTGCTCGATCACCCGTTTTGACCATATCCGCGGCCCCGCGGGAGACGTCTCCTGGCGCATCCTCGCCGTCAATCGCCATCCACTGAATCTGCTTCGCTCCTGAGGATATCGTTGGCCGTCGATTTTCAGGCCGGACGGATAGCAATTCCTGACGGCAGACTGTCCTATGCCGGCGGTTCCGCCCAATGGCGCCTCGACAATGCCAATGCGGCGGTTTTGTGGCGTCGCTCGATAAGAATGATGAAGATGCAACGCCCGCCGATCCGGCGCCAGATGCTGTAGCCACCTGTCGTCGGTTTCTTCTGCACATCCCCGTGAATCGCCGGCTTCCCCCGTTGCGCTTGATGGCGGGCACAGCTATCTGTTGCGTTGGTCGTCCCGCAAACGCGATCCCGAGTCGCTGGAGGAATGATATGACGCTCGACAGACGTGCTTTCCTGGTTGCTGCAACGGCTCTTGCCAGCTGTGGCCTGGCGCCCGCAGCCTTCGCCTTGACGGATCAGCAGGAGCTGGTCGACAAAGCGCGCATCAGCTTCGAAAAACTGACGGCCTCGCCGGAGTTTTCCGAATTGCCGGGCTATCTCAAGCATTGCAAGGCGGTGATGATTTTTCCCAGCCTGTTCAAGGCCGGTTTCGTCATCGGCGGCGAAGGTGGGTCGGGCGTCCTGATGGTGCGTGATGCCGCCAAGGGCTGGAGCCAGCCGGCATTTTATACGCTCATCTCCGGCAGCGTCGGCCTCCAGGTCGGCGGCCAGCTCAGCGAAGCGATTTTCACCATCATGAGTGATAAGGCTCTGGATGCCGTATTGGACAATCAGATGAAGCTGGGCGGCAATGTCTCGATGGCGGCGGGTCCGATCGGCAAAGGCATCGGCGCCGACACCACGACGAATTTCAGCTCCGACGTTTATACCTTTGCCAAAACTTCGGGTCTATTCGGGGGCGTCTCCTTCGACGGTGCCGGTATCATCAAGAAGGATTCCTGGAATCGCGCCTATTACGGCGAGGGTTCCAGCCCCTACGCCATCGTCATTCAGCGTAAGTTCCAGAATCCGAATACCAGCTCCCTGGTGAATGCGCTCTCGGCTTATTAAGCAGGGCTTGCCGGGTGCGCCGGTGCGTGGCATATGCGCAAGCGGCCTGGCGCCTCATCTCGGCCATGGGAAAAGGGCGTCATAGTCGGCTGCGGCAATTTCCCGCGTGCCGGTCGCGACGGCTGGCGCCGCGAGGCTCACCGCCTTAGGCTGCGGCGGATCTCCGGCAGCAGGCCGCGCGCCCGCCGGTCCCATGCTGTGCCGATAGAAGGAACCGATGATGCCACGATCCGGACTCGCCCGCTTTCTCGTCATCGCCTGCCTGGTTGCCATTGTCGGCCTGGCGGGCCTGGTCGGATGGCGGCTCTATCTAAAGGGGACGGGGCAGGATGTCGGCACGGTTGCCATCGGGGGCCCCTTCACGCTGGTCGACCAGGACGGCAAGACCGTCACCGACGCCGATTTCAAGGGCCAGTTGACGCTGGTTTATTTCGGCTACACGTTTTGCCCTGATGCTTGTCCAACGGCTTTGGGCACGATCACCGCCGCCCTCAACAAGCTGGGTGCGGATGCCGACAAGGTCACGCCGATCTTCATCACCATCGATCCGGCGCGCGATACGCAGCAGGTGATGAAGGAATATGCAGGCAACTTCCATCCGCGCCTGCGCGCGCTGACCGGTACCCCCGATCAGGTGGCTGCCGCTGCCCATGCCTATCGTGTCTATTTCGCCAAGGCCGAGGGCGGGGATCCCCAGCACTATCTCATGGATCACAGTACGATCATTTATCTGATGGACCGCGACGGGCACTATTTGGCACATTTCGGCCCGGAAGCGACGCCGGATGACATCGTCGCCGAGCTGAAAAAGGATCTTTGAACGTGCTGACGCCGGTGACGACGACGTCCGTCTATGCGGTCCTGCTGGCCTTCGTCTTCCTGGGCTTGAGCGTACGGGCCATGGCCGGGCGCCGCCAGGCGCGGGTTTCTTTCGGCGAGGGCAACAGCGAGGACCTGCGCCGACGCCTGCGGGCCCATGCCAATTTCGCGGAATACACGCCCCTCGCCCTTATCCTGATGGGCCTGCTTGAGCTGCAAGGCGCCGGCGGCTTCGTCCTCAATGTGATCGGGCTCCTCCTCTTGGTTGGCCGCGTCTCTCACGCTTATGGGCTCAGCCGGATACCGGAGCATTTGCTTGCCCGCAGTATCGGCATGGGGCTGACCATGGCCTCGATGGTATTCTCCTGCCTGGCTTTACTCTCCATCGCTCTGTTCGGATAAGCCGAATATTTATATTTATTAGGAAAATCAACCTCGCCCCGCGCGGGAATCGGGCTTCTGCACTGCACCAATTGCGTATTGCGAAGCGAAACCCTGCGGCTTACGGTCGGTTAACGTTGTGACGCGACAATGCCGGGAGAGGACAGGCGGCGCCTGAAGCCTTCCCGCATTGCTTCCGGCCCAGGTGGGCGACGCCGCGCCATGCCGTTGATTTGACGAGGTTTGAATGCTGTATCAGGCGATCGACGCCCAGTTAATGAGTTTAGCTCCAGCCCGCATGGCGGCCCGCTACTGGCAGCATGTACTGACCCACCCGATGATTCCGGCTTCCTACACGACGGCCGGCCGCGCGACGGCAGCGATTTGCGAAATGTTCGACCGCTCGACCAAGCGCCATCGCAAGCCACGTTTCAACCTGCACCATACCAACATCAGCGCCGGCAGTGGCGGGCAGCCGATCGAAGTCCAGGTGCATGAGGAAGTGCTGCTGCAAAAGCCGTTCTGCGACCTGCTGCATTTCCGCCGCGATCTGCCCGATCTTGACGCCATTCAACGGCCGGCGAAGGTGCTGGTGGTGGCGCCGATGTCGGGCCATTACGCGACCTTGCTGCGCGGTACGGTCGAGACGCTTTTGCCGGATAACGACGTCTACATCACCGATTGGTCCGACGCCCGCCTGGTGCCTCTGTCGGAGGGCGAATTCGATCTCACGACCTATATCGATTACGTGATCGACTTCATCCGCTATCTCGGCAGCGAGACGCATATCATCGCCGTCTGCCAGCCCTCGCCGCCGGTTCTTGCGGCCGTGGCGCTGCTGGCGGCGGGACAGGATCCGGCGCAGCCGCGCTCAGTGACACTGATGGGCGGGCCGGTCGATACCCGCGTCAATCCTACCGAAGTCAATGAACTGTCGTCGCGCTACTCGCTGGACTGGTTCGAGCACAGCATGGTTCATTCCGTGCCGCTCTGGCACCCGGGCGCCTTGCGGCGCGTCTATCCAGGCTTCCTGCAGCTCGGCAGCTTCGTCTCGATGAATCCCGACCGGCATGTCGGCTCGCATCTCAGCTTCTTCGAAAATCTCGTGAAGGGAGATGGCGAGAGCGCCGACGCGCATCGTCGCTTCTATGATGAATATCTGTCGGTCATGGATCTCTCGGCAGAGTTTTATCTCGACACCGTGCGGCATGTCTTCCAGGAGCACAGCTTGCCGAACGGCACCTTCCGCTATCGCGGCCAGCTGGTCGAGCCGGCGGCGATCGAGAAAACGGCGCTGATGACGATCGAAGGCGAGCTCGACGATATTTCCGGCCCCGGCCAGACCGAGGTCGCCCATGGTCTGTGCCGCAATCTCGCCGCCGACAAGAAGCGGCATCTGCTGCAGAAATCGGTCGGGCATTACGGCATCTTCAACGGCCGCCGCTGGCGTGGCGAGATCTATCCGCAGTGGCGTGCTTTCGTGCAAAGCCAGGGCGGCTGAGCCAGCGTGGCGATGGAACGCGACCTTCCTTTCTGGAAGACCACGAAGCTCAGCCAGATGACGCAGGCGCAATGGGAGAGCTTGTGCGACGGCTGCGGCAAATGCTGTCTCAACAAGCTGATTGATGAGGATACCGGCGAGCTCTTTTTCACCAATGCCGCCTGCCACCAGCTCGATCTGCGTAATTGCCGCTGCAAGGACTATGCGCATCGCCATGATCTGGTGCCCGATTGCGTCAAGCTGACGCCGCGCAATATCGGCAAGATCAACTGGCTGCCGGAAACCTGCGCCTATCGGCTGGTACGCGACGGCGGCGATTTGCCATGGTGGCATCCGCTGGTGTCAGGCGATCCCTCCACCGTGCACAAGGCGGGCATTTCGGTCCGCGGCCGCGCCATCAACGAGCGCAAGGCCGGCCCGCTGGAAAACCACATCGTCGACTGGGCCTGACGGTTTCGGAAATTCCACCAGCTTTCCAAGCAGACCGGATCATTTCCGGCCCCGACGGTGGTCGCGCGCCAAGAGGCGCGGAGCCAAGGCGGACGGAGGTCCGCCGCCCGGCGCCTGAGGGATTAATATAATTACGTCGCGAAAACTTGGCTCATATCCTTGAAGGATTTGAACTCCAGCGCGTTGCCGCTGGGATCCAGAAAGAACATGGTGGCCTGTTCGCCGACCTGGCCCTGGAAGCGGATATGCGGTTCGATGATGAAGTCGATGCCGGCCTTGGTCAGGCGCTCGGCGAGCGATTGCCAATTCTCCCATTCCAGGATGGCGCCGAAATGCCGTACCGGCACCTGGTCGCCATCCACTTCATTGCGCTTGGCAAGGCCGGTTTCTTCCGGCCGCAGATGGGCAGAGATCTGATGGCCGAAGAAATCGAAATCGATCCATTTCTCCGCCCGCCGGCCGATGCCGCAGCCGAGCAGTTTGGCATAGAAGCGTTCCGTGGCCGGCAGATCGGCGACTGGGAAGGCAAGATGAAAGGGGGGCATCGGTTGCGGCATGGTTGACGAGCCTCAAAGTTGGGAGCGAAGCTGAATGACGCGTGGCAGGCGCCAACCATACAATCGGGGCCGGCGAAAGCAAACGCTGCCATCGACCTGGTTACATAAAACTGCGTTCTCCGGGACTAAGGCGGCAAGATCGTCCGCGCCGGCGGGCGCAAGCTTCGGATAGCTGGATCGGCCCGGAAAACCTAAATCGGTGTGTCATGAGCATTAGGAAATCAGCCAAACGGAGCATGGCCATGACCGTTCCTTCCATTGCCGAGACACGACCGGCACTCGCGCCGAAAACATCATCCCGGACGGAGCCCGCTCTGGCAGCGACCCGCCGCGCCGTCGCCTATATCGAAGAGCGGGTGCGGGACTATCCGGAAGGCCCTGTCACCCTGGACGAGTTGGCCACCCATTGCGGCCTCAGCCCCTGGCATCTGCAGCGGCAGTTCAAGCGCCTGATGGGCGTGACGCCGCGCCAATATGACGACGCGCTGCGCCTGAAGCGGCTGCAGGCCGGTTTGAAGACCGGCACGGGCGGCGTGGCTGCCGCCACCTTCGATGCCGGCTACGGCTCTTCCAGCCGTGTCTATGAGCGGGCGGATGCGGCACTCGGCATGACCCCTGCCAGCTATGCCCGCGGCGGCAAGGGCGCCCGCATCACTTATGGCATTGCCGATTGTCCGCTTGGCAAGATCCTCGTCGCGGCAACCGAGCGCGGTCTTTGCCAGGTCGCGCTGGGCGAAAGCGTGAGAACGCTGATCGGCCAACTAGAGGGGGAATTTCCGGCTGCGATAGAGCTGCGCCGCAATGACGCGACGGTCGCCACGTATATCGGTGAGCTGATGCGCCGCATGGCCGGTGAGCTGCCCCACGCCGCCTTGCCCCTGGACATTCGCGCCACCGCTTTCCAGCAGCGGGTCTGGAGCGAATTGAGCCGCATTCCGCGCGGCGAGACCCGTTCCTATGGTGAGATCGCCATGGCAATCGGCCAACCGGGCGCGGCCCAGGCCGTCGGGCAGGCTTGCGGCAGTAATCCTGTCGCGCTCGCCATCCCTTGTCACCGCGCTTTGCGTAATGACGGAAAACTTGGTGGCTATGCCTGGGGAATCGAGCGAAAACAGGCCCTTATTTCAGCCGAGTCGAGCCGCCAAAATAGGAATATAAATACAAGCGAGAAAAAAGCGTAAGTGGTTGAAGTGGCGCTTTGAAGGCGCCTAGACTGCCTGCACGACGTCCTCCAGAGAATTGATGCAGGCATGCGGAAAGTCCCGAAAAGTCGCGAGAAAATCGCACCGAAGAAGACTGCCGCCAAGTCCTTGGGCGCGCGCGGCAAGCGCCGCCCGATGGCGGAAGCCTCTGATGTGCAGATGCTCAATTTCACCGATCGCAGCGTTCCGCTGGTTTTCCAGCAGAACCAGCGGGCGCGACGCATCATTATGCGTCTTGATTATGGTTCTTCGCGTATTGTCGTGGTGCTGCCAAAACGCACCTCGCGTGACGAAGGCAAGCGTTTCGTCCTTTCCAACAAGGAATGGATTGCCGAGCGGCTCGATCAGTTGCCGGAAACGGTGCCGTTCGAACATGGCGCCGTTATTCCCTTTCTCGGTCTCGATCATCGCATCCGTCATCGCCCGACGGCGCGCGGCGTGGTCTGGTGCGAGGATCAGGAAATCCATGTGGCTGGCCAGGAAATGCATCTGCCGCGCCGCGTTTCGGAATGGTTGAAGCTGGAGGCGCGCCGCGAGATCGAAGCGCGCGCTTATGCCAAGGCGGAACAGGTCGGCAAGAAGGTCAAGCGCATCACCATCCGCGATACCAAGAGCCGTTGGGGCAGTTGCACCAGCGAAGGCGAATTGTCGTTCTCATGGCGATTGATCTTCGCGCCCCGCCACGTGATGGACTACGTGATCTCACATGAGGTCGCGCATCTGCGTGAAATGAATCACGGCCCGCGTTTCTGGAAGCTCTGCGGCGAACTCTGCCGCACCGTGAATGCCTCGCGCGACTGGCTCGAGGAAAACGGCACTGAGCTCTACCGCTACGGGCGCTGAGACGGCTGGGCCGGCGCCGTCACCGCTGCCTGTTTACCGGTCACTTTCGCATCCCGATCATTCGGTCGCGCTGTCGGTCGGATGCCCGGTCCTCTGCGCTTGAGCCATCTGCAGCGCCTCCTGGCTGGCGGGCCGAAACCTCTCTTTTACATATTCCCATGTGAGTTCGTAACGTCGTTGTCACACAACTGACGCGATCGGCCGGTAAGGTGCCGCCCGGCTCAGTTTCTCCGCAACAGGCAGCGGGGGCCAGCCGGGGAGGGGGCGTCCAGGGCTTTCCTCCGGGCTTTACCGACCGATAGTTAGTCGCGGGAGTTACCGCCCATGAACGCCGAGGTGTCACAAGGGAGGCAAGTGCCCGCCGATCCTGAAGCACAGCAATCGGATCTGCTCATGGACGAGGATTCATCTGCAGGGTTTGGGCCCCGGATGCCGCTCGCACAGTTAAGACACCCGCCGGAAGCCGGCCGCCAGAGGCTGCTGCTGGCAGATGACGCTGTGCCCTGCTCTGTCCCTGGCGCGGCCGGGCTGACGGGTCGTCACCCTCTGCAGTTAACTGCCGCGCAGGCCAGCGCAATCCCTGCAGGCGGCTCGTCGAAGCAGGGCGAGCCGGAAGGACGGATCGAACCGCCGCGGGCGGAAATCGGCGTCGCTCATTACACCGCGAACGACGTTGCCCTGGCGGCGCCGTCGATTGCCGCGGAGATGACCGGCGGCGAAGTGATGGAGCTGTTTTCCGCAAATCCCTCGCTGCCGATCCTGGCGGTGGTCGATCCCGAGGGGGCGCTGCTCGGCATCATCGAGCGTGACCGGCTGCTGTTCCAGTTCTCCCAGCCGCTCTGGTATGACGTCTATAACCGCCGGCCGATCGCCCCGCTGGTCAATACGCGCCCGCTCGCGGTCGATATTTCGACGACGATCGACCGTATCAAGGCCCTGATCGCCTTTGATCACCCGGAGGCAATCGGCACGGGCTTCGTTATTACGAAAAACGGCCGCTATGCAGCCATCGGCACCATGATGCTGCTGCTGGAGCGCACCGTCGAACAGGCGCATCTGCACGCCACCGAATTGGAAGCAGCCCGCCGCCACGCCGCTTCCGCCAACAAGGCTAAATCGCAGTTCCTGGCGACCATGAGTCATGAGCTCAGGACGCCGCTGAATGCCATCATCGGCTTTTCCGAATTGCTCCTGATCGATGCCTCGGCCAACCGCATGCCGGAGCGGTTGGGCGAATATCTCGGCGATATCCGCAGCAGCGGCCAGCATCTGCTCGCTCTGATCAACGACATTCTCGATTACTCGAAACTGGAAGCGGACCGCATGGAGATCGTGATGGAGCCGATCGCTCTGCCGCGTCTGGTCATGGCCGCGAGCCGCATCGCCTCCGGCCAGGCGACCAATTACGGCGTCGAGATCGAGGTCTCATCGATACCTGAGGTGATGATCAGCGGCGACGAGCGCCGCCTGCGTCAAGTCCTCATCAACCTGCTGTCTAACGCCATCAAGTTTTCACCCTCGGGAACGAAAATCGCCGTCACGGCCCATCTCGATCTTGCCAATCAATTGACGATCCGCGTGGTCGACCATGGCATCGGTATCGCGCCCGAGGATCTGCAGCGGGTCTTCATGCCTTTCGTACAGGTATCGAACACACTCAATCGCACGACGGCGGGTACCGGCCTTGGCCTGTCGCTGAGCCGTCTGCTGATGGAGCGCCACGGCGGCAGCCTTGATCTGGAAAGTGCCCCGGGAGAGGGCACTACGGCGATCGTCACATTGCCGTCGGATCGTATCTTGTCAGTCTGACGACAGGGTGCCTGCGGTGACGTGGTGCTTCACGGCGAGTGGAAAGCGCAGGCTCGGCGGCAATGAGATGGGATTCCTTCGTCGCGTCGTGGTGTCGTTTGCCTGCCGCACAAATTTAATGATAGCGACAGCGCGGAGTTAGATTCTCCGTTCATGATGGCCCGCATCATTTGAATCAAATGCCGATACAAACCCGCGACACTCTGACTGGAACGCTGTTATGGCCCAAGACCTCTCCCGCATATCCCGCCCGGCCTTGACTTCGCCAACGGGATTTGTCGAATTTCCGCCGGCAGGGGCGAAGCGGCGCGGCATCGGCGCCTGGTGCCGCGAAATCTATCGCCGCAGCTGCCTGCGGCCGAAGAATCTGCTCGATCCGGCGAGCGGTGTGGGGCAGCATATCCTGATCCCCTGCTATTACACCCTGCGGCTGGCCTTCTTCACCTTGCGCAATTGGAATGCGGTCTATCGTCTGCGCGGCGTAACGCTCTCGCGGCAATTGTCGGCGCAATGGCTGCTCATGCATCGCTACCGGACCGATCCCTCCATCTACTATTCCTCGCAGCTTTATGAATTGCCCAATGGCGTCGCGGCGGGTGACGACTATGTCGGCCGCGACGAAATCAAGAACGGGCTGATGAAGCAATTGCACTGGCTGCAGCCGAAGATCTATGGCCGCCGCGTCAGCCTCGGCAACAAGCATGCTTTCACCCTGCATTGCAAAGCAGCCGGACTGCCGGTGGCGGATATCATTGGTGTCGTGGCGGCAGGCAAGTGGTCGTTCTCGTCCAGCGGCGATGAGGAGAGCGATTTCCGCAGCCTGGACCGCGACATCTTCATCAAGCCGGTTCAGGCCCGTGGCGCTCGCGGCGTCGAATGGTTCACCTGGCTCGGCGAGGATCTCTATTGCAACAGGCATGGACGCGAATTGAGCCGGGCCGATGTCATCCATCACATCACCAGCCGTTCGATGCGCGAACCGCTCCTGGTGCAGCCGAAATTGACCAACCATCCGGACATTGCCGATATGGCGCAGGATTCGCTGATGGTATTCCGGGTATTCACCTGTCTGGATGATCGGCAACGCCCGCATATTACGCATGCCATGTTGCGCATTCTTGGAAAGCTGGAACCGCGCTGGCAGCAGAAGGTGGAATACGCCGCGCGGGTTGACTTGGCTTCCGGCCGGCTCGACCAGCTTTGCGATGACCATCATTTCGCTCCCGATGCATGGTGGGACCGCCATCCCGAGACCAGCGCCCCGGTCGCCGGGCGATTGATCGCGCAATGGCCGCAGATCGCCACCCTCGCCGAGGCCGGCCACCGCGTGCTGATCGATCGGACGGTGATCGGCTGGGATATCGCGCTGACGGCGGAGGGGCCGGTCATCATCGAGGGCAACGCCTATCCCGACACCCATTTCCTGCAGCGCGTGCACCGGCAGATGATCGGCGAATCGCCTTTGGCACCGCTTCTCAGCCAGCATCTGGCGCGGCTGGGCAACCATGCCGGCTTCAATTTGCCGCCCCGGATGGGAACCCGCTCGCCGGCCTGAACCCGGAGCGGGATGGTTTCCGATTTCGAAGGTCTGCCTTGCGCCTCGCCGGGTTGCAAGGCTTTGCGGCCTTCGCCATCATCCCCCGATCCATTCCAGGCAAGCCGCATCCAAGCGGATGTCGGGATGGCGGCGAAGTGCGGGGGATATCAATGCAGGTTCTGGTCATTCAAAACGATGCCGCTTCACCGGTTTCGCTGGTGGGCGAGCACATCACCGCCGCGGGCGGGCGCTTGACGACCATTCTGCCGCATGCGGGCGATGCCCTGCCGGCTTCGCCGCACGATTACGACGCCGCTGTCATCCTGGGCGGACCGCAACATGCCGGCGATGATGCCAACTATCCCAGCTTTGTGCCGATGCTTGACCTGCTGCGCGAATTCCATGCTCAAGCGAAGCCGATGCTGGGGCTTTGCCTTGGCGGGCAGCTGCTGGCCCGCGCCTTCGGCGCCACGGTGCGGCGCAACGAGGAGTTTGAATACGGATATTTGCCGATCGAGATCACGTCCGAGGGGCAGCAGGACAGGCTGCTCAATGGACTGCAGCCCCATCAGCGCATCATGCAATGGCATGAAGACACGTTCGGTCTGCCGGAATCGGGGCTTCGCCTGATGACCGGCTCGACCTGCGCCAACCAGGCTTTTCGCTATGGCGAGACGACCTACGGTTTCCAATGCCATTTTGAGGTATCGGAGGAGCTGGCCGATACCTGGATCAACAAATTCGGCCATGTCATCATTCAGCGCTTCGGCGAGGAGGTCGGCAGCCGGAAGCTCACCCAGGCACGTGAGGAACTCGGCCGGCACGGCCGGGCGGCGACCGAATTCTGTCGGACCGTCACGCAACGCTGGATCGGCCTCATCAGCCGACGCCGCGAAAGCGCGGCCTGATCGTAGCGCCGGATCCCGGCGCCGGATTCCCCGTTTTTTAGATGCTTTAGCCGCCGTAACGCGTGTTCACGGTCTCTTAAGCTTGCCTGCCTAGGCTTGAGCGGCGCGATTTCAGCGCGGCAGAGAGATGATGACCGACCGGACATTGACGCGTCGCCGAATTTTGCAGCGGTTGGGCCTGGGCATGGCCGCAGCGAGCAGTTCGCTTTGGCTGCAGGGGGCCGGCCGCATCGCCTCCGCCTCCGGCAAGGCGCATGGCTGGACCTATCAGGGGGAGGCCGGTCCCTCGCATTGGGGACAGCTGGCGCCCGACTATCAGGTCTGCAGCCAGGGCAAACGCCAATCCCCCATCGATCTCGCATCAGCACATCTCGGATCGAGCCCGGATGTTGTCCTTGACTGGCATCCCTTCCAGGCCAAGGTCACGAATAACGGTCATACGATCCAGTTGGATCCGGAGCCCGGCGCGGCTCCCGCTGCCCTGACACGCGGCGACCGCCGGTTTGATTTTCTGCAACTGCATTTTCATCATCCCAGCGAACATGCGCTGGCCGGCAAACGCTGGCCCCTGGAAGCGCACTTCGTTCACAAGGCGGCAAGCGGCGGCGGCTTGGCCGTGCTGGGCGTGATGATACGGCCCGGCCGCGCCAACGATCTCCTGGGCCGTATCCTGGCCCGCGCGCCCGCCAAGCCGGGCACGGCAGCGCTCAACGGCGCCATCGATCTCGGCGAAATGATGCCGAATGCCGCGGCGACCTATCAATATGCCGGCTCGCTGACCACGCCGCCCTGCAGCGAAATTGTCGATTGGATCGTCTTCCGTGATCCGATCGAGGCCGGTATCGGCCAGATCGAAAGCTTTGCGCGACTGTTTCCCATGAACGCCCGTCCGCTGCAGTCTTTGGGCAGCCGCGACGTAACGATCGATTTCTTCTAGCGAGGGGAAAATGCCAAGCTTGCGGCCGATCGCTTTTTTTCCTGCTGTCCTGCTGGCGTTTGCATGTTCCGGACTCTCATCCGCCCCGGCTGCCGAGAAAGCGCCGAACGCCGCACCCTCGGCCCTGCCGGCGGCCTATAGTGGGGCCTGGTTCGTCACCAATGTCTTTCCGGTCGCCGCACGGCAGGCGAATATGGGCGATCAGCATATCGGCGCTGTCGTCCTGCTCCGCGCCAGTGAAGTGAACGACGTCAATGGACGACGCTGTTTTTCGCCCGGCTTCACTGAGGACAAAGTCTCCGCTGAAGCCGCCGGGATGAAGATGCCGGTTCCCGGCGAGATCCGCCGGCTGCAGATCGCCTGCGCCGGCAAGAGCTTCGCTACATTGCTGCTGGTGCCGGGTAAAACGCTGGGAGCAGGGGAGAGGGCGACGCAAAGCGCGCTGCTCGACGGCGGCGCGCCGGTGCTGATGATGCAACGCCCGGAAGCGCTCTATCTTCTGGAACGGGCGGAGGCAGCGCTTTATCGCCAGGCGGGGATATCCGGCGCCACGATGCCGCCGGCGGCGCCGGTACAGAAACAACATGAGGGGACGCCATCGAGGCCGATCGCATCAGCCAAGGCCCGGACGGTTCCGCAACCCATGGCGCCTCAGCGCCAGAAACCCAAGGGCAAGCCGCAACCGCAAACGGCCGGCGCAACACAGCGACCTGCGTCGCCGAAAAAGGCATCATCCCCTTCCGGCGCTGCCATGGCGCAAGCGCTGCCGTCCCGCAATACGCCGCGGAAGGAGCAGAAGAGCGGCAAGGATCGATCGACGGCATCCGTGCAGAAGATAAGCTCATCGACTGCGCCAAAGACGCAGGCGCGCGATATCGCCAAGTCCGGCGCGGCGAAGCCGCCTGCGACAAATTCCGACATGCCCGGAACTGCCCTATTGGCCAGCGACGTGAGCGGGGCGAAATCGAAAATGCCTGCGGCTTCGGCGGTTGAAAAACCGGCAACAAAGCCCACGGCCGCCAGGGCGACGGCGGTCGCGCCCAAGGCCGGCACGGCGATTCAATTGGCGAGTTATCCCGGCATCGGCGCCGCTGCCGAAGGCTGGAAGGCGCTGCACGGCGCCTATCCGGAATTGACGAGCCTGAAGCCGCTCTATGTTTCCGCCGGCAAGGATCCTGCCATCCGCCTTTTCGCGACCGGCGCGGAGCCGGAAAAGCTGCGGCAGATTTGCGGCGACCTGCAGTCGAAGCAAGCCTATTGCACGCTCAGCCAATGACAGCGCCACTCGGCGCGGCCTAGGCGCCGGCGACTACAGGCCTGCGCATCGGCGATCCCCGCCGGCGCCTAGGCCGCGGCGGCGGGTTTGGTGCCGAGTTTCGCGATGGCGACGTCCAGCGTCAGCAGGCGTTCGAATTCCTCGACATGCAGCTTTTCGATCAGTCGGTTGTCGACGACGCAGATGCCTTTGCCGGCGGCGCGCGCCTCATCCCAGGCGGCGACAACCCTGCGGGCCAGTTCCAGCTCTTTTTCGGTGGGGGCAAAGACGCGATTGGCCACGTCGATCTGCTTCGGATGGATCAGCGTTCTCCCGTCGAAGCCCATATTGCGCCCCTGCTCGCAGGTGAAGGCGAACCCGGCTTCATCGCCGAGGTCGAGATGGACGCCGTCCAGCACATCCAGCCCATGCGCCCTGGCGGCGAGCACGGTCAGGGACAGCGCGGTGTAAACGCTGTCGCGGCTGGCGGTATGGCGGGCGCGCAGCTCCCGGGTGAGGTCGGAGGTGCCCGCGACGATGCAGGCCAGGCGATGGCTGGCGCTGGCGATGGCGTCGATATCGAGAATGCAGCGCGGCGTTTCCGCCATGATCCAGACCGGCAGTGATCCCGGAGCACCGGCCCGGTCCAAGGCAGCGACGGCGGTGCGCACATCCTGGGGCGACTGGATCTTGGGGAACAGCAGGGCGTCGGCACCGATCCGCGCCATGGCCATCACATCGGCTAGGCCCCAGGGCGTATCCAGTCCATTCACCCGGACCACCACTTCACGATGCCCGAAATCAGTGGTCCGGACCGCTTCGGCGACCATCTGGCGGGCCGATTCCTTGGCCTCGGGCGCCACCGCGTCCTCGAGATCGAGGATCAGCGCGTCGGCCGGGAGTTCCCGCGCCTTTTCCAGCGCCCGGGCATTGCTGCCCGGCAGATAAAGGACGGAGCGCCGCGGACGGATGGAGGCGGGACGAGCGGAGGCGGATGGGGTCATGGCGATTCGATGATCCTCGCCGGGGCAGTGGCTTCCGTGGAAAACCCAGCAGCCGGCGCGTTTTGTGCGGTGCGATATCGCATAAGCTAAGTGGTAAATCCTGCCGCTACAAGGCAAGAAAGCGCCGATTTTTGACGCTGGGCCGACTCCCATGTCGCTTTCTCTGAGCCTCGCCGACTCTGCACTGTCCGGTTGATCAACCGTTTGTTAATACTTTCGGAATAGGTTACGGTCGATTTATCAGGTCTGGCCGCCTAGGGACTCGGGCGGTCTGACAATGCGCCGGCCCGCTAAGGCCGGCGGAGGGAGCAGAATGGATATCTCGCCGGCCACTAATGCCAGTGTCACCAATGCCACCAGTACGGCGGTCAATGGGTTGAAGCGGGTTCAGCAGCAGCTTGATAACACGGCGCAGAACATCGCCTCCGGCTCGCTCGATCCCAAGGACGTGGTCGACCTCAGCACCGAGGCCAATTCCTTCAAGGCCAATGTCGCCGTCGTCAAAACCGCGGATGAAATGACGAAATCGCTGTTGGACGTGGTCGCCTGACCGGCGTCCGACCGTTCCGTTCCACTCATTTGTTCGACTGTATCTAGGACCACGGGGAAGACATGGATATAGCCGCCGCCGGTGCCGCCGCCAGCCAGATCTCTGCCGCCCAGCGTAGCCAGCAGGCGGCGATTTCCGGGATTCGTCAGGCCCGTGTCCAGGGCGCCACCCTCGCCAACATGCTCAGCCAGGCTGCGGCGACCACCGCGTCGGCCAGCCCGGCGGCGATCACCGCGCCGAGCGGTACCAGCAACGACAACCAGGTCCAGGCCGACCAGCCGCCCCGCAACCTGCCGCGCGGTTCCCTGGTCAATATCGTCGTCTGATCGATCTTCTGCCTGCAGCACCGGGCGGCTACCCGTCATCGCGCCGGCACGGTGCACAATTTCCTGTCATTGTTTTCGGCTGCAAGCGCATCATAGCTCGGGCAATCTCATGGTCTGGGAATGATATGCGATTCGCTCCGGCGATCGCTTTAGGGATAACTGAAGATGGCTGACGACAGGATTGGCGAACTCCTGGAACAGGCGATGCGTGCCGTGGCTGCCGTGCAGCTCGACGAGGCGGAGGACCTCTGTCTCGAAGCCCTGCGCCTCGATCCCGAATCCGGGCCGGCCCTGCATCTGATGGGCATCATGAGCCACCATCGCGGCAAGGATCGCGAGCTCACCCTGGCTTGGCTGGAACGTGCCGCTGCCGCGGCGCCGGAAAATCCGCAGTTCCAAAACAGCGTCGGCGTCCTGCAATTCGAAATGGGACGTTTCGAGGAGGCGGCGCGCGCCTTCTACCGCTCGACCGAGATCGATCCGCGCGACGGCATGGTCTGGGACAATCTCGGCAATGCGCTGCTGCGTCTCGGCCGGGTCGCCGATGCCGAGCAGTGCTATCGCCAGGCCCTGCTGGCGACACCGGGCCTCGTCACGGCCATCAACAATCTCGGCATCGCCCTGAAGATGCAAGGCGAGCTGGACAAGGCGGCGATCTGTTTTCAGGAAGCGGTGCTGCACAAGCTCGATTATGTCGACGGCTATTTCAATCTCGGCGAGCTTGCCTACTATGTCGACGACCTCGACGAAGCCGCGCAGTTCTTCCGCAAGGCCATTGAGATCGATGCCAATTGCCGGCCCGCCTATGCCTCGCTGGCGCAGGTGCTGCACGATCAGGATAAGCCCTCGGAATCGCTGGCCCTGCTGCAGGAGGCGGTCCGGCGCTTTCCCGACGACCGGGATCTCGGCTTTGCGCTGCGCTTGCAGCTCTCCAGCATGGTGCCCGGCTGGCACATCCCAATGATCAACGATGCCGAGCGCAACGAGGCCTATGATGCGGCGCTGCGGCGGGCGGTGAAACCCGGTCATATCGTGCTGGAGATCGGCACGGGTTCCGGCCTCGTCGCCATGATGGCGGCGCGCGCCGGCGCCGGCCAGGTGGTGACCTGTGAAGTTCTGCCGGCACTGGCGGAAGCGGCGCGCGAAACCATCGCCCAGAACGGCTATGCCGAGCAGATCACGGTCATCGGCAAAAAATCGACCCAGCTGGAGCTGGGCAAGGACCTCTCGGAAAAGGCCGATGTCTTCGTTTCGGAACTGGTCAATATCGGCATGCTGGCGCCGAACATGCTGCAGATTCTTGCCCATGCGCGGCGCAATCTGGTGAAGCCGGCGGCGGCGATCATTCCGGCGGCGGCGCGGGTTTACGCGGCCTTGCTGGAATGTCCGCTGCTGGCGGCGATCAATCCGGTCGGCGAGATCGCCGGTTTCGACATGCGCAATTTCGACAAGTTCCGCTCGCCCGCTTATGCGCAGATCGACCTGGCGGCCGATCCGCATCGTCTGCTCTCGGCGCCCTTCGACGTGCTCGACTTCGATTTCCGCATCGATATGCCGACGACCGGCGCGGCTCAACTGGCGATCCGCGTCACCCAGGACGGCCTGGTTCATGGGGTCGCTTTCTGGTTCGACCTGTTCCTCGACGATGCCGTCACCTACCACTCCAGCAGCGCGACACGCAGCAATCACTGGAAACAGGCGGCGGAATTTTTCCCCACACCGATTGCCGTCCAGAGGGGAGATGAAATCCATCTGGAAGTCGGCTATGACAACACCCGAATTTGGTTCCGGCCCCTTTAGTCGCGCCTGTTAGCGGCGGCTGGCCGGCCAGCGAAAGGGAGAGGTCATGAAGGCGCGCATCAACTGGCTCAACGGCAATGTCTTCGTCGGCGAGAGCAATAGCGGCCATGCCGTGGTCATGCATGCGGCGCCGGCGCCAGGCGCCCCCACCATCGCGCCGAGCCCGATGGAATATCTGTTGCTGGGTTCCGGCGGCTGCACCGCGATCGACGTCGTCCACATCCTGCAGCGTGGCCGCCACGACATTACCGATTGCGAAGTGACCCTGGAGGCCGAACGGGCCGGCGAGGACCCCAAGGTCTTCACCAAGATCCATTATCATTTCGTCGTCACCGGCCGGCAGCTCAAGCCGGAGGCGGTCGAGCGCGCCCTTCAGCTCTCGGCTGAGAAATATTGCTCGGCTTCCATCATGCTCGGCAAGACGGCCGTCATCACCCACGATTTCGAGATCGTCGAAGCGGCTTAGCAGGCTGCGCTCGGCTTGGGCGGTCTATTCGCCTAGTATCTGCTCGCCAAGTATCTGCGTGGACTATTCGCCCAGGATTTGACGTGCCCGCTCGATATCCGGCGGCACCACTTTGCGAGGCTGGAAGGCCAGGGAGCGCTTCTGGGCCGCCTCGACCTGCGCCGTCGTCATTTGCGTGGCAAGCGCATCGCGCTGCTTCATCAGGCCGTAGCGCTCGATGCTATAAGGCAAGGCGGCAATGGCGATGTTGTACCATTGATAGGCCTTGCCGAAATCGATCGGCGTCCCCTTGCCTTGCTCGTAGAGTTGCGCGGTCGGGGCATAGGCCGGCAGATAGCCCTGGCTCGCCGCCTTTTCGAACCAGATCAGCGCCTGGCGATAATCCTGCGGTACGCCCTGGCCGGCGTAATAGACATTGCCCATCAGCCATTCGGCAACCGGATGGCCGAGCTTGGCGAGCCGGGCGAAAACCGGGATGGCAATCTGGTAATCACCATTGCGATAGGCTTCCCAGGCCTGCTGTGTATCGCCTTCCAGCGGCCGCCAGCTATGCCTTTCGCCGTCGACATAGACATCCTGATAGGTCTGCGACGTGGTCGTACCGCTCGACGTCGCCGACGGCAGCACGCCGGTATTGCTGATCGAACCGCTGCCGGGAATAGGGGCGGCCGGCTCGGTCGCTGTCGGGGCAGGTGAAACCGGCGTGGCGCCGTTGAGGCCCGATTGCTGTGCCAGCGCTGGCAGGACGCATATCGCCGAAGCAAAACCGGCCGCAAGCAGGCAGCCGATCAACTTTTCGCCAGTCGCTTTTACCAGGTAACGCGGATGCATGATGCAGACAGTGGTTCCAAGCCGAAATCACCGCCGGAATCGGCCAGGGACGAAGCCGGCAATCGCAAATTTTCCAATGAGTATAAGGCCCCAGTCTGGTTAACAAATGGTTGCCGCCGGCCGACGGGCGGGGCTCTGCGGCTTGCAATCGTCTTGGCGGGTGGCCATATCCCAAGGATTGGCATCGTTTAGAGGTGAGGGCTGGTTGCAGATGGCCAGAGGCGAGGGCAGGGCATCGGATGACGCGGCGCCGGCCAGGGGGCGGGCACCCTCCGGCAGCGGACGCGATGTCGTGCTCTATAATCCGGCTAAATTGCAGCGCGACCAGGCGGCGGTCGAGGCCGGCTTCTGGAAGAAGCTGCGCCGCGTTGCCAGCAAGCTGCCTTTCCTGGATGAATTGCTGGCCGCCTATTACTGTGCCATCGATCCGGAGACGCCGCTGCAGGTTAAGGCGATCCTGTTCGGTGCGCTCGCCTATTTCATCATGCCGGTCGATCTTATCCCCGATTTCGTTGCCTGGTTCGGTTTCACGGATGATGCAGCCGTTCTTTTTGCCGCCATCCGCGCCGTCTCCGACAGTATCACGCCCGGCCATCGCGAGCAGGCCAGTGCCAGCCTCGCGCGCCTGGCGGCGGATTAGCCGCCAGGCTTTCGGCCGGCGCGGCGGCGCTGGAGATTTTCCCGCGGCCGGTGTCGGATAAGATCAATCCGCCTCAGCTCGATCTGGCTATCTTCCTGCGGTTACCGCCGTCGATTCTCGGCGCGGGGCGGGCCGATTGTCGGGAATCTGCAATGGGATCCCGGTCCGGGATTTGCCTTGTCAAAGCCCGGCACGCGCCGCAGATTGAGGGCGGCCGGCGGGGGCGTCTGTGCGACAGCGATGCACCGCCAAAGAGTGAGCGTTGGACGAGGGATGACGAGCGGCGATGACCGATAAGCTCTGGCAACCAAGCGCGGCGGCAATCGCCGCCAGCAACATGACCGCCTTCCGCAGCCAGGTGGCGCGGGATTGGCAGGTCGACCTTGCGGACAGTCATGCCCTGCGGCAATGGTCGGTCACGGAGATCGAGCATTTCTGGACCTCGCTCTGGCGGTATGGCGAGGTGATTGGCGAGGGTCCGGGCCAGGCGTTGGTCGATGGCGACAAGATGCCGGGGGCGCATTTCTTCCCCGACGCCAAGCTGAACTTCGCCGAGAACCTGCTCCGCTATTCCAACCAGCCCGCCCACCAGCAGCGTGACGCCATCGTCTTCTGGGGTGAGGACAAGGTCAAACGGCGCCTCAGCCATGGCGAGCTGTGGGATCAGGTCATCCGCCTCGCCACCCATCTGCGCAGCCTCGGCCTGGAGCCGGGCGACCGGGTCGCGGGTTTCATGCCCAATATGCCCGAATCGGTGATCGGCGCCCTGGCGGCCTCGGCCATCGGCTGCATCTGGTCCTCCTGCTCGCCGGATTTCGGGGTGCAGGGTGTCCTCGACCGCTTCGGCCAGATCGAGCCCAAGGTGCTGCTGACGGCGGATGGCTACTGGTATAATGGCAAGTCCTTCGACTGCCTTGGCCGCGTCGGCGAATTCCTCCAGGGGCTGCCCAGCGTGCAGCAGGTGATCGTGGTTCCCTATCTGACCGAGCGGCCGGAGATCGGCAATCTGCCGAAGGCGGCGCTGCTGCAAGATGTGCTGGCGGCCCAGCCGGCGCCGCGTAATGACTTCGCCTTCCTGCGCCTGCCGTTCAATCATCCGCTCTACATCATGTATTCCTCCGGCACCACGGGCGCCCCGAAATGCATTGTTCACGGCGCCGGCGGCACGCTGCTGCAGCATCTGAAGGAACATAAGCTGCATGGCGACGTGAAGCAGGGCGACCGCGTCTTCTATTTCACCACCTGCGGCTGGATGATGTGGAACTGGCTGATCTCCGGCCTCGCCAGCGGCGCCACGCTGATGCTCTATGACGGCTCGCCTTTCGCGCCCGACGGCAACATCCTGTTCGATTATGCCCAGGCCGAGAAGTTCACCCTGTTCGGCACCTCGGCGAAATACATCGACGCTTGCGCCAAGGCCGGGATCGAGCCGATCACGACCCATGACCTCTCCAGCGTCCGCATGCTGACCTCGACCGGTTCGCCCTTGGCGCCGGAGAGCTTCGATTATGTGTATGAGAAGGTGAAGCAGGATATCTGCCTCTCCTCGATCTCTGGTGGCACCGATATCGTCTCCTGCTTCATGCTGGGCGATCCCACGGGTGCGGTCTATCGCGGCGAGATCCAGATGCGCGGCCTCGGCATGGCGGTCGAAGTCTGGAACGATGAAGGCAAACCGGTGACCGGCGAGAAGGGCGAACTCGTCTGTGTTCGGCCCTTCCCCTGCATGCCGGTCGGCTTCTGGAACGATCCCGACGGCAAGCGCTACAAGGCCGCCTATTTCGAACGCTATCCCAATATCTGGCATCACGGCGACTATGTCGAACTGACCGAGCATGAGGGCATCGTCGTCTTCGGCCGCTCCGATGCAGTGCTCAATCCCGGCGGCGTGCGCATCGGCACGGCGGAAATCTATCGCCAGGTGGAGAAGCTGCCGGAGGTGATCGAAAGCATCGTCATCGGCCAGGACTGGGAGCATGACGTGCGTGTCGTGCTGTTCGTGCGGCTGCGCGAGGGTGTGGCGCTCAACGACAAGCTGATCGAGAAGATCAAGAAGCAGATCCGCAGCAACACGACGCCCCGCCACGTGCCGGCCAAGGTCATCCAGGTGACGGATATTCCCCGCACGAAGTCGGGCAAGATCGTCGAGCTGGCGGTGCGCGATGTGGTGGCCGGGCGGCCGATCAAGAACAAGGAGGCGCTGGCCAATCCGGAAGCGCTCGATCTCTACAAGAATTTGCCAGAGTTGCAAAAATGAGTGCTGCAGAAGTGGGTGAAGGAATCGGCTACCGCGTCAATCCGCTGCTGGAAGGTATCGCACCGCCGCCCATCGCCGAAGCCCATAGCTGGATCAAGGACCGCAGCTTTCCCGAATCAAAGCCGCTGATCGACGTCTGCCAGGCGGTGCCCGGCTATCCGCCGCCGGCGGCGCTCACCGATCATCTCGCCTCGGTCATCGGCGAGCCGTCATCATCGCGCTACACCGATATCGAGGGCCTGCCGCCGTTGCGCGCTGCGCTCGCCGCCGATATCGCCCGCGTCTATGGCGGCAAGGTCGGCGCGGAGAATGTGCTGATCACCGCCGGCTGCAACCAGGCCTATTGCCTGACGACACTCGCCCTGGCGAAAGCCGGCGAGGAGATCGTCCTGCCGCTGCCCTATTACTTCAATTACCAGATGTGGCTCGACATGCAGGGCATCGGCGCCCGCCATGTCAGCTTCCGCCCCGATAATGGCGGCGTGCCGGATCTCGACGAAGTGGCGGCGGCGATCGGTCCGCGGACGCGCGCGCTGTTGCTGATCTCGCCCAACAACCCGACCGGCTCGGTCTATCCGCCGGCGGCGATCCGCGCATTCTACGAACTGGCGAAATCGCGCGGCATCGCCCTCATCCTCGATGAGACCTATCGCGATTTCATGCCGCATGATGCGGCGCCGCACGACCTTTTCCAGGACCCCGACTGGGCGCGCACGCTGATCCATCTCTACAGCTTCTCGAAGGTCTTCTGCCTGACCGGCTACCGCGTCGGCGCCCTGGTCGGCGCGCCGGCTCTGGTCGATGAAGTGGCGAAGGCGATGGACACGGTGGCGATCTGTGCGCCGCGGATCGGCCAGCTGGCGGCGATCAATGGCTTGGCAACGCTCGGCGACTGGCGCCAGGGCAATACGGTGCTGATGCGCGAGCGCCTGGCCGCCTTGCGCGAGGCTTTCAGCCGCAACGATCTCGGTTATGAGCTCGCCAGTGCCGGCGCCTATTTCGCCTATCTCCACCATCCGCATCGCGGCAAGACGGCGGCCGAGGTGGCGCGGCGCCTGGTCGACCGGCAGAACCTGCTGTCGCTGCCGGGCTCGATGTTCGGGCCGGGCCAGGAGGATTACCTGCGCGTCGCCTTCGCCAATGTGGAAAAAGACAGGATGGCGGAAATCGCCGCTCGCCTGGCCGCCGACGCGGCCGGCTAGCCGGTTGCTGCAGCCCGCTCGCGCAGTCGCGGATTATTGCGCGAGCGCCTGCAATTTCGGTGTCACGTAGAGGATCACCAGCCAATTGCCGGCGAGGATCGTGAAGACCATGAAGAAGAGCAGCACATAGCGCTGAAACTCGGATTCCCGCCGATTGGTGAAGCCGCGAACCAGCCGGAAGGTGCTGGAGAGGCGCTCGGAAATATAGACCAGCTTCTCCCGCTCGGTGCTCTGCCAGAACTGATAGATGATCAGCGCATAGATGCCGCCGATGCTGGCCAGCAGGCTGAAGAGGATGGTCGATTTCAAGGCCCAGACGGATTCCGCTGCATAACTGGCATAGATCGACAGCAGCGTGAACAAGGCAAGAATGCCGCCCATGCTTTGCCACTGCTGCGACTTCGCGAAGCGAATGGCGAGGACGCATTCGTCATACATCATCAGGAGTTCGGCATGCGTCGATTCCTCGAGGGAACTCGGCTCATCGGGTACTATCTCGGCTTCGTCGGCCTCGATCGGTTTCTGCTTAGCCATAATCAACCAAAGGTTATTGGCGCCATGGTTAGCCTGTACCGAAAGAATTAACGAATATTAAACGTACCGCCGAATTTGACGGCCCGGCCGGACGGGTCTCTCCGGCCGGGCGCCGCGGATATGATCAGAGGGTTGAGGCCGCTTCCAGCAATTTCGGGTCGACATCGACCCGGTAGCCGTTCACCAGCCGGTTGGTTTCGTTGGCCATGCCGATCACCGCCATCAGCTCGTGGCGCATCTCCGCCGTCATGCCGGCGCGGCGCGCCGATGCGGTATGCGAGACGGTGCAGTATTCGCAGCCATTGGTCACCGAGACGGCGAGATAGATCAGCTCCTTGGTCAGCGGATCGAGGGCGCCCGGCGCCATGATCTGCTTCAGGTCCGCCCAGGTCCGCTTCAGCGTCTTCGGGTCATTGGCCAGCACCTTCCAGAAATTATTGATCCAGTCGACCTGGCGGGTCGCCTTGATGTCGTCATAGACGGCCTTAACCTCGGGCGAGGCTTCGTGTTCTTCGATCATCTTGGTGAGGGCCATGACGGAGTCCTTCTACGCTTGCAAAGAAGCGCATTCTGCGCATCGCGCCGCCGGCTGAAAAGAGCTAACCGGCTACGGCTGGCATGCTCGTGGCGCGCCGGTTTGCAAGGGCGATATCGCCACCGACCGCAAGCAGGATGACGGCACCCCCGAGCAGGGTTGCGCCGCCGACGGTTTCGCCGAAAGCCAGCCACACCCAGAGCGGCGCCAGCGGCGCGTCGAGGGCGCCGATCAGTGCCGATTCCATCGCCGAGACGCGCCTCGTTCCTGCCGCGAGCAGGAGGAAGCCCAGGCCCATCTGGGCGATGCCGAACAGCGCCAGGAGACCCATTTCGGTAAAAGTGACGCCACGCACCGTGGCGAAGGGTGCGGCGACGATGCTGCCCAGGATGCAGGAGACACAGGCGACCTGCAGCCAATCGACCGCACGATAGCGGCGGATCGAGACGGTCAAGGCGGCCATCGCGCAGGTCATGCCGAGCGCCAGCAGATCGCCGCGCCAATAGCCTCCGGCCCAGCCGTCACCGACCATGACGACGACGCCAACCAGGGCGAGGATGCTGGCGCCGACGGTGCGCCGCGGACTCTTCTCGCCCAGCGTCAGCCAGGCCAGGACGGCCGTGACGAAAGGCACGCTGGCATAGATCAGGGCGACATCGGCGACCGGGGCGGCCCGCAACGCGCTCAGGAAACACACCATGCCCAAGGTCGACCAACCGGCGATGATCCAGCCGGAGCGCTCCATCGGGCGCAGGCGCGGCCAGCCCTGATAGCAGCCGCGCCCGATCAGCAGCAGCAGCATGAAGCCGCCTGCGAATAGGCCGCGCCAGAACAGCAGCGACCAGGCATCGAGTGGAATGAGGCGCGTGAAGAAGCCGGCGGTGCTATAGGCAATGGCGGAACCGGTGACGAGCGCCAAACCCAGCCGGTGCTGCCCGAGACGGTGCTGCTCCGGACGATGTTGATTCGGCGTCGACATCGGCGCAACTCCCTTATAATGCCTGCGGTGGGCTCAGCCCGCCGACCTTGTCAGTTCGGCAACCCTAAGGAAGTGCTGCTGACATCGTCGTGTCAGCAATGAAGGCAGGATGGATAGATGCGGCGGGCGGATCGCCTCTTTGACATCATTCAGGCATTGCGGCGCGCCAGCGGTCCGCTGACCGCGGCGCAACTGGCCGGACAACTGGAGGTGACTGTCCGCACGGTCTATCGCGATATCGCCAGCCTGCAGGCGAGCCGCGTGCCGATCGAAGGTGCTGCCGGTCTCGGTTATGTCTTGCGGCAAGGCTTTGATTTGCCGCCGCTGATGTTCACCCGTGATGAGATCGAGGCCATCCTGGTCGGCGCCAGGCTGATCAAGCGAACCGGCGATCCCGGCTTGCAGGCGGCGGCGGAAGGTGTCTTGTCCAAGCTCAGCGTCGCGCTGCCGGCACATCTCCGCGACCACCTCGATCTAGCACCCGTCTATGTCTCGCCGGCCGGGGCGGTGACGCCGCAGCAGGCCGATCTCACCGATATCCGCACGGCGATCCGCGACCGCCGCAAGCTGCGCCTCAGCTATGTCGATGTCGACGGCAAGGCGACCGAACGCGTCGTGCTGCCTTTAGCCATCGCCTATTTCGTCGAGGCGACTTTGCTCTGCGGCTGGTGTGAGTTGCGCCAGGGCCAGCGCAATTTCCGCCTCGACCGGATCCGGCAGATGGCGCTGCTGGAGGACAGCTTCGCCGATGATCACGCCCGCCTGATGGCGGAATGGCTGGCGAGCCAGCAACAGCCGCAAGCGTGACCGCTTGCATTCATCCTGACACAACGTCGTCAGCAGCACTCATCTAACCTGCCGGCGCAAATGCAGGAGGATGAGCATGCAGACAGAACAGCTAGCGGGTTTTGCGACGACCTCGATGACATTCGAGGCGCTTTGGCTGGTGACCTTCCAGGCGCCGAAGGAGGATGTCGCGCGAGTCCTAGAGGCGGTGACCGCGGTGACGCCGCTGCGGATCGGCAAATACGACCGCAATGCGTTTGAAACCGCGACCGGCACCGAGCATTATCGGCCGCTCGACGGCGCCGCCGCTGGCGCCGAAAGCGAGACGCGCTTGCGCCCCGGCGTTGCCGAGGTGAGCTTTCAGTTGCCGCGCGATAACGCCGTGCTGGAGCGCGTGGTCGAAGCGATCTTCGCCGTTCATTCCTATGAGGAGCCGGTCATCCTGCTGCGCGAGATTCTGGCGAGCCGGTCGCGGGGCCTGCCTGATAAAGACAATCCCCACCGCTGGTGGAACCAGGGCGGGGATTGGAAGAAGGCCGAGGCGGCGAATTGAGTTGCCGCTTCGGTGTCAATACATGTGCTGACCGCCGTTGATCGACAAGGTCGAGCCGGTGACGAAGCCGGCATCGTCGGCCACCAGGAACAACACGCCGCGGGCGATTTCCTCGGCCTTGCCGAGGCGGCCGACGGGAATCTTGGCGACGATCTTTTCCAGCACCGCGGCCGGAACGGCGCGCACCATGTCGGTGTCGACATAGCCCGGGGCGATGGCATTTACCGTGATGTTCTTTGCGGCCCCTTCCTGGGCCAGCGCCTTGGTGAAGCCATGGATGCCGGATTTCGCCGCGGCATAGTTCACCTGGCCGTACTGGCCGGCCTGGCCGTTGATCGAGCCGATATTGACGATGCGCCCGAAATTGCGCTCACGCATGCTGTCGATCACGCTGCGGCACATGTTGAAGCAGGAGGTGAGATTGGTGTCGACCACTTCCTTCCACTGCTCGATGGTCATGCGATGCATGGTGGCGTCGCGCGTGATGCCGGCATTGTTGACGACCACGTCGACCGGGCCGAGATCCGCGGTGATCTTGGCGATGGCGTTCTTCACCTGGTTGAAATCGGCGACATCGAATTTGTAGACCGGGATGCCGGTCTGCTGATGGAAGGCTTTGGCCGCGTCGTCATTGCCGCAATAATTGGCCGCCACCTTGTAGCCGGCCGTCTTCAACGCCGATGAAATGGCGGCGCCGATGCCGCGCGTTCCGCCGGTTACCACTGCCACTCTGCTCATGCCTGCCTCCCCTGTCCGGTGCTTGCCGCCGCCGTTATCTCCGGCGGCGGCCGACTGATGTTATTGGTGACGGTCGGCTTATCGCTCAACCGTGAGGGCGATACCCATGCCGCCGCCAATGCAAAGCGTGGCGAGGCCCTTCTTGGCATCGCGCTTCTGCATTTCATGCAGCAGCGTGGTCAGCACACGGGCACCCGAGGCGCCGACCGGGTGGCCGAGGGCGATGGCGCCGCCATTGACATTGACCTTCGCGGTGTCCCAGCCGAGATCCTTATTGACCGCGCAGGCCTGGGCGGCGAAAGCCTCATTCGCCTCGATGAGATCGAGATCCTCGATCTTCCAGCCGGCCTTGGCGAGAGCCGCGCGGCTGGCAGGGATCGGGCCGCTGCCCATGACGGCGGGATCGACCCCTGCCGTCGCCCAGGAGACGATGCGCGCGAGCGGGGTGAGGCCGCGCTTGGCGGCGTTTGCCGCCGACATCAGGACGAGAGCGGCGGCGCCGTCATTGATGCCCGAAGCATTGCCGGCCGTGACCGTACCGTTTTCCTTGATGAAAGCCGGGCGCAGCTTCTGCAAGACGTCGATCGTGGTGCCGTGCTTCGGATACTCGTCGGCATCGACGACGGTATCGCCTTTGCGGCCCTTTACCGTGACCGGCACGATTTCATCCTTGAACTTGCCGGCCTTCTGCGCCGCTTCCGCCTTGTTCTGCGAGGCAAGCGCAAAGGTATCCTGCTGCTCGCGGGTAATCTGCCAGCGCTGCGCCACGTTCTCGGCGGTGACGCCCATATGGTAGTTGTTGAAGGCATCGGTCAGCGCATCATAGATCATGGTGTCGACCATCGGCGAATTGCCCATCTTCACGCCGTTGCGCAGATGCATGCAATGCGGCGCCATGCTCATGCTCTCCTGGCCGCCGGCGACGACGATGTCGGAATCGCCGTTGCGGATCGCCTGGTAGCCGAGCGCCACGGCGCGCAGGCCGGAACCGCAGAGCTGGTTGATCTGATAGGCCGTCTTCTCCACCGGGATGCCCGCGGCCACTGCCGCCTGGCGCGCCGGGTTCTGTCCCTCGCCCGCCGTCAGGATCTGCCCCAGGATCACCTCCGAAACCTCAGCCGGATCGACCTTGGCGCGCTTCAGCGCCTCGATGATGGCGATCTTGCCAAGTTCATGAGCGGCCAGGCTCGCGAGGGCCCCGTTGAAGGAACCGACTGGCGTGCGGGCGGCGGAGGTGATGACGACGTCGGTCATGTGAAACTCCTTGGATGGGATGGGTTGTTTCTTTGCAATGCAATATCGACCGTAGGATTTCACCGTCTTGAGTTCAAGGCGGAATATGCCCGAGCCCAGGACGGCCCCGTCGCTGCTTCAACGCGCCGCAGCGTCATCCCTGCGTCGCGGCGCTGCGTTGCTGTATCCAACCGACGATCTGCGGCCAGACAATGCTTCTCGCCTTGCTTCCCGCCATCATGCCGATATGCCCGGCCGGCGGGCGGGCGATGTCACGATGGGGTAACGCTTCCGCCAGCGCCAGCGCACTGCCCGGCGGCACGATGCGATCGCGATCCGGGATCAGCGCCAGGCTGGGGACGGTGACCTGGCTTGGGTCGATGATGTTACCGCCGACACGCCAGGCACCACTCTTGGTGCTGTTGGTTCCGTACCAGCCGATCAGGCATTCCCGGGCGACATCGGCGGCAAGTCCGACGCCGTCATTCAGCCAATCCTCCAGCAAAGTGAAACGCCGCACAGCCTCATCGGTTGCCGGCCTGCCCCGGTTCAGTTCGGCAAAGGCCTGGAATTTGCGCGGTACTTGGAAGGGATCAAGCAGGGCGAAGAAACTTTGCAGCAGGTCGACCGGCAATTCGCCGAGTGCCGCCATGACAGGGTCGAGCTGGTGGCCGATGGCTGCGATCATGGCGGCCTGGTCTGCCTGTTCGGCATGAAAATCCCAGGGTGTGGCCAACAAAACCAGACCTGCCGGCCTGGCGAGATCTGCAGATTGCTGCAGCAACTGGGCCAAGGCCAGGGCCAGTAAGCCGCCCATGCAATAGCCGATGATGAAGATCGGGCCGCCCGGCTCCTTCTGCATCGCGCGATAGGCAGCCTGCAATCTGCCGGCGATATAGTCGCTCAATGAAAAGCCGCGCTCTTCTTCGCCCGGTGTGCCCCAATCGACGACGAAAGGCTGGCAGCCTGCCTCGGCGAGGAAGTCGAGGAAACTCGCCTGCGGCGCCAGATCGAGGATGTAATACCGGTTGATCAGCGAGGGGATGACGAGGACCCGTGGCGCACCGCTTTGCCCGGCCGTTGTCCGCCGGTAATCGAGCAGGCGCGTCGTGCCGGCAGACCAGAAGGCAGGGCGCGGCGGCAGGCGTGCAGATACCGGTTGCCGCCGATAGGCGAGCGCGCCGTTGACGAAGGTGTCAAGCCGCCGGAGGCCTTCTTCACTCAGTGCCTTGGCGAGGGCCGCCGGATCGGCCGCGTCGAGCTGGGGACCCAGCAGCCGGAGCGTTTCCGCCAGCTTCCGAGGCAGCGACGGAAACGGATTTGCGGGCGGCGGGCTGCCGGCCCTTGCTGCGGTTCTTTCCCTCGGCTGGTCTGGCTTCTGTTCCGCCTTCAAGTGCTGCCAGGCGAGCATCAAGCTTGGCAAGATGGCTGCGGAGTTGCTCCAGGTCGTCAGCGCGAGGCCCAGATGCAGGGGCAGTGGCTGCGGCCCCAGACGGCGTGCGGCCGGTGCCATTTCGTCCGGTCTCGTTTGGTGCGGCGTCGGTTCGTCCGGTACTGTCTTGGCTTGCATGGTTTGGGCTGGCGTTTGGTTGGGCACGCTGCTCTCCCTGCATCGACTTGAAGGCGGTCAATTGCTGTGACATGGCATTCGACCAGGCCGTCATCCCCGTCTTCCACCAATCGGCCAACGCCGCCGCCTGATTTGCCGCCGGGTTCGCCGACATACCGGCGGCTTCAGCCGCTTCGCTTCCTCCTGCTGTTGCCCCGCCGCTCGCTGCAGCCGGACCGCCGGCGGGGTGCCTTTGCTGGGAGGCGCCCTGCTGCATCATTGCCGCGGAGAGGCGCGCCATCTGATCGGCGAGGTTGGGATCAGCGGCAACCGCCGCCACCTGATCCTGCCACAGATCCAGGAGCTTCTTTGCAAGTTCGGTGAGGTCGACGGGCGGGGTCTGCTCGGTCATAGCGGTATCATAGGCTGGAGGGGCGCATCTTCGCAATGCAGCTACCGCATTGCCAAAGTCGGGCGAAAACCTGCTATGCTGCGCCATGGCCGGCCTTCAGGGGAGGCGAAGCGGCCATATGCGCAGCGGCAAGAAGGATAGAATTCGATGGCTGTCGGCAGCGACACGGGCAACGACAAGACGCCGGTTCGGATCAAGAAATATGCCAACCGACGTCTTTATAACACGGCGACAAGCTCATACGTGACGTTGGACTATCTGGCCCAGATGGTGCGGGAGGGGCTCGATTTCACAGTGGAAGATGCCAAGACCGGCGAGGATATCACGCGTTCGGTCTTGACCCAGATCATCGTCGAGGAAGAGTCGAAGGGGCAGAACATGCTGCCGATCAATTTCCTCAGGCAATTGATCAGCCTCTATGGCGATAACCTGCAATTCCTGGTGCCGCGTTATCTGGAACAGAGCATGGAGAGCTTCTCGCGCAACCAGGAGCAGTTCCGCAGCTATATGAAGGAAAGCTTCGGCGGCATGATGCCCTTCGGCCAGCTGGAAGAGATGTCGAAGCAGAACATGAATTTCTTCGAGCAGGCGATGCGGATGTGGACGCCCTTCACGGTGCCGATGACCATGCCCTCGCCGATGTCCTCGGGCGGCGGCGAGCCGTCGAAGGCCAATGCCGCCGGCACGCCGGAAAAGCCCGGTTCGGCCGATGAGCTATCCGATCTCAAATCGCAGATGCAGGCCCTGCAGCGGCAGTTGGAAACCCTGAGCAAGGGCAACAAGACCGAATAGCGGCATGGCTGCGAGGCTGAATCAGACGGCTTCATAAAAAACGCCGCTGGCATGACCAGCGGCGTTTTTTACTTGGTACTGAAATTGGCTACCGCCTGATCTGGCTCAAGCGTTGCCGAGGATTTCCTCGGCTTTCAGCGCGACCGGCTGCTCGCGGTCGCGGTTGAGGCGCCGCTCCAACCAGTTCAGGAAGCGGGTCAGGATAAAAACCAGGATCACATAAATGATGCCGGCGGCGATCAGCGGCTCATAGGTGCGGAAGCTCTGCTTCTGCAGCCAGCGCGCCGTGCCCATCACATCCATCACGGTGATGGTGGCGGCAAGCGAGGTCGATTTCAGCAGCAGCACGGTTTCGGTGCTCATGGTCGGCAGGCAGATACGGATTGCGCGCGGCAGGGTGATGCGACGGAAGATCAGCCAGCCCGACATGCCGAAAGCCTTGCCGGCTTCCGTCTCGCCATGCGGCACCGCCTGGATGGCGCCGCGCAGGATCTCGCCAGTATAGCCGGCGGTGTTGAGGCTCAAGGCGAAGATCGCATACCAGAAGCCGTCACGCAGATAGGGCCACAGAAAACTGTGGCGCACCCAGGTGCCGGGCAGGATCTGGCCGAGCCCATAATAGATCAGGTAGATCTGCACCAGCAGCGGCGTACCGCGCATCAGCAGGATATAGACATAGCTCGGGGCCCAGAGGTACCAGCGCGGCGAAACGCGGGCGACGGCGATCGGTACCGCGAGGAGATTGCCGACCACACAGGAGATTGCCGTCAGCGCGAGCGTGACGGGCACCGCTGCGATCAGGCGGGGGATAAGGGTATTGATGATGAAATCGAGCACGTCGTTCATGGCATTCCCTCAGCGCCGCAGGCCGCGATTGAGCCGCTTCTCCAGCGCCGCCAGCAGCAGCATGGAGGCGACGGTCAGGACCAGGAAGGCGCAGGCCGTGACGGTATAGAAGAACAGGTACTTCTTGGTCGCCCCGGCTGCGTTAGCGCCGGCCGAGAGCAGCTCGACGACGCTGCCGGTCACGGTGATATAGGCGCTGTCCTTGGTGATGTTGAGCCATTGGTTTCCCATGCCGGGCAGGGCGTAGCGCAGCATGAGCGGAAACAGGATACGGCGGAAACGTAAAGGCGGGCGCATGCCGAAGGCGCGGGCCGCTTCCATCTGACCCTTGGGCACGGCCTGGATAGCGCCGCGCAAGATCTCCGTCATATAGGCGCCGTAGATGAAACCCAGTGCTGCGACGGCGGCGGCAAAGCCGCTGATCTGGATGTCTTCCGCGGCAAAGCCGATGCGGACCAGCAAGGCGGTAAGTGCGGAGGTCCCCGAATAGAACAGCAGCAGGATCAGCAACAGCTCGGGAACGGCGCGAATGATCGTGGTATAGAAATCCGCCAGGCGCCGCAGCCAGACATTGCTGCTCAGTTTCGCGCCGGCGCCGAGAAGGCCGAGGGCAAATCCGACGAGATAGGCACAAATCGATATCTGTATTGTCAATCCGAGCCCGCGGAGCAGTTCGTCGCCCCAGCCCGTGTCGCCATAGGCAAGAAGCGCCCAATTGGACTGGCTGCCCATATTACCTGTTTCCCATCCCTGTTCTGCCGAGCCCGTTTTGCCTGACCCACTTTCCGGGTTTTGCTCGGGCCTTCGCCTCAATGTGGATTGTCATGCCAATCATGCCGCAGCTTGCCTGGCAAGGACATGGCATGACTAATCCGATCATCAGTTCTTTGCGTCTTGTTGAGCGACTGTCAAGCAGCGATGCGACGGCGACAGTCCGGCTTGCGACCGATCCGGCGGTTTGGAGTTGCCTCGATGCCACGTGACCTTGCCTGACACGGAACGAACCCGGCGAAATAAAAGCGGCGCCATCTGGGATGGCGCCGCTTGTCATCTCACGGCCACCAGGCCGCACCTGCTGCCGGACAGGCTCAGGAGCCGGCGCCGTAAATATCGAAGTCGAAATACTTCTTCGCGATCTGGTTATAGACGCCGCTGTCGCGCACACCCTTGATGGCGTCGTTGAGTTCGGCCTTCAGCTTATCGTCGCCCTTGCGCAGACCGCCGCCGACGCCTTCGCCGAGGATCGGATCATCGGGAATCGTCACGACGACTTCCATGTCCTTGCCCTGGTCGGACTTCAGGTAATCGGCAAGCGCGACTGAATCGGCCATGACGAGATCGACGCGGCCGGCGCTGAGGTCGGCATCCGCATTGTCCTGGGTGTCGTAAACCTTGATCTCCGCATCCTTGCCGAAATACTTCTGGATGTAGTTGGCGTGAATGGTCGAGGTCTGCACACCGATGATCTTGCCCTTGGCGTCGGCCGGATTGGCGATCTTGCCGCCCTTGCCGTCAGGATTGTCGACGACGCTGATCTTGATGCCGGCGCTCTTCGGACCGATGATCTCGGCCGGGCTGTTGTAATACTTGTTGGTGAAATCGATGACCTTCTTGCGTTCATCGGTGATCGACATCGAAGCCCAGATCACATCTATCTTCTTTTCCTGCAGAGCGGGGATGATGCCGTCCCAGGCGATCGGCACCAATTCGCACTTGGCCTTCATCTGCTCGCAGACGGCATTCATCAGGTCGACTTCGAAGCCGACCCAGCGGCCGGAGGAATCCTGGCTGGCGAATGGCGGATAGGGTTCCTGGGCGACACCGAACTTGATCACATCGTCGGCCTGACTGGGCGTCGCTTGACCTGCCATCAACATGCCGGCGACGCCAATCGCCGCTACCTGAACTACTCGCGCAAGGCGTTGAAACATAATTCCTCCCTTGTGACTCGGACCCTGCCGACTTGCGATCAGCAGCCGGTTCTGGAAATTTTACAAAGGAACAATTAGCACAGCCTTTGCGCCCGCGAAAGAATGTTGCGCGGGCTTTTTCATTTTCTGACAGCAATGCGGTAAGTCCGGCTCAAAAGCGCCGGAGCTACCGCCTCGCCGTCGGCCATCGGCAGGCCAGCTTACTGACCGTAGATGTCGAAATTGAAGTACTTGTCGTTGATCTTCTTATAGCTGCCATCGGCGCGAATCGCCTTGATTGCCGCCGAGATCTCGTCGCGCAGCGGGTCACCCTGGCGCAAGGCGGCGCCGATATTGGCGCCGGAGGCCGGGTCGACGATAGCCTCGCCTTTCTGTTCGAAGCCTTTGCCCTGCTCGGTCGTCAGGAAGCCCTGCAGCAGGGCGATGCTGTCGGCGAAATCGAGATCGATACGGCCGGCCACGAGATCGGCATTCACCTGGTCCTGCTGCTCATAAAGCTTGGTTTCGACCACGTCCCCGAAATGGCTCTGCAGCCAGTTGGCCTGGGCGGTCGCTGTCTGCACGCCGACGATCTTGCCCTTCAGGCCTTCCTTGGTGATTTCCACCTTCTGGTCCTTGGGGCCGACGAAGACAATCGCCGTCTCGTAATATTTGTCAGAAAAATCAACCTGCTGGGCGCGTTCCGGCGTGATCCCCATGGAATTGAAGATGACGTCGATCTTCTTTTCCTTAAGCGCCGGAATGATGCCGTCCCAGGCGATCGGCACCAGCTGGTAGCTCTTGCCCATCTTCGCAAAGAGGGCATCCAGCAGGTCGACCTCGAAGCCCGACCATTTACCGGCCGCATCCTGGTTCCAGAACGGCGGATAGGGTTCCGGCGAGAAACCGACGCGGATCGTCTCGGCCGCCACCGCTGGTTTCAGGGGGGCAGCTGCAATGACTTGGCCGAGCCCGATCAGCAGGGCTGCGATGGTAGCGAGAAATTGGCGGCGATTGGGCCGCAAGCTGACTGACACGATTTTCCTCCTGGCTATACGCGGCCGATTGGGACGGCCGATGGCATCGCTCGTTTATCGGCAATGCTGTATACAGCATATCAAGGACGCAATCGTGCCGCCAGCGATTTCCTGTATACAGCTGGGGTGCCGACCAGCCAGGGCATTGGACGCATGACGGGCGCGGAGGGGAGGCGGGCACCCGCCGGGCGAGGGATCAGTAGCGGGCGAGGAAGCCGGCGAGCCGGTCCATGGCCTGGTTGAGGCGGTCCTCTCCCTGGGCGTAGCAGAGGCGCAGGAATTTCTCGCCGCCGTGGCCAAAAGCGGTGCCGGGAGCCAGTCCGACCCGGCCCTCGACCACCAGGCGCTTGCAGAAGTCGAGGGGATCGGTCATGTCGGCTACTTGCAGCATCAGATAGAATGAGGCCTGGTTGGGAATGACCGAGACGCGGTTCATTGCCGCCAGGCGCTCGACCACCAGATCGCGTCCCGCCTTGCAACGCGCCACCATGGACTGGACGAAGGCCTCGCCCTCGCGGATGGCGGCGACGCAGCCCCATTGCAGGAAGGACTGGCCGCCGGAGGTGTTGAATTCCAGCAGCCGTTCGAAGACCGGCGCGGCATGGCGCGGCATGATCATCCAGCCGACCCGCCAGCCGGTCATCGCCCAGGTCTTGGAGAAGCTGTTGACGACGAACAGCGGATCATCCGGCGTGGCGATTTCCAGGAAGGAGGGCGCCACCGGCCGGTCATAGACGAGGCGGTTGTAGACCTCGTCGGCGATGATGGCGATGCGGCGCTGGCGGGCGAATTCGAGCAACGCGCGGCGCTGTTCCTCGGGCATCACCCAGCCCGTGGGATTGCCCGGCGAAGCGATGTAGATCGCCTTGGTGCGGGCGTCGCAGGCATCGAACAGGCGTTCGATATCGAGCTGCCAGCCGGCAGCGTCGCCCTTGAGATCGACCTGCCGCACCGCGCCGCCGAGTATCTCGATACAGGCGAAGATATTCGGCCAGACCGGCGTCACGCAGACCACGTTGTCGCCGGCCGTTACCAGCGACTGGATGATGATCATCATGGCGTTCATGCCGGCGCTGGTGACGGCGATGCGCTCATCGGCGATCTCGACGCCGTAGAGATCGCGGTGATAGTCGATCAGCGCCCGGCGCAATTCGGGTATGCCGCGCTTCTGGGTATAGAAGGTATGGCCGTCCTTCAGCGCCCGCGCCGCCGCCTCGCAGATGAATTCCGGCGTCGGCATATCGCCTTCGCCGACCCAGAGGCCGATCACATCCGGTACTGAAAAGCCCATTTTCCAGACATCGACGATCTGCGAATCCTTGAGTTCGGCGATATCGGAACGCAGCTGGAAAGCGAAGTCGGTCATGATCGCTCCTGGGCGATTTATATCAGGTGTTTCGGGCAATTTCCGATGGCAAGTTCCCGGCGCAAGTCCCTGGCGAAGGTCATTCCTTGGGCAAGGTGGTGGCGAGTGACGGCCGCGCGGAAATGACCTTGTGCCAGGTCGCCAGTTTCGGGAACCGGCTGGCCCAGTCCTCCGGGCCGAAGCGGAAATTGAGATAGTCGAGCATGACGGCAGTGCTCAGCGTGCTGATATCGATGAGCCCATCGAAGCTGCCGACTTCGTCTTCCAGCGCCGCCAAGCCGTGATCGACCTTGCTCTTCTGCGTCGCATCCCAATCGGCCGATTGCAGGTTCTTCGGCCGCAGGCTCTCATAGCGGCGCAGCAGGGCGGCTTCCATGATGCCGTCGGCCAAAGCGTGGCGGCGCAGGGCAGTCCAGCGTGCCGGCCCGGACGCCGGAAACATCTTCTGTCCGCTGTGAAGGCTGTCGAGATATTCGCAGATGACGATGGAATCATAGAGGCTCTCGCCGCTTTCCAGCACCAGGGCCGGAATCTTGATCAGCGGGTTGTGCTGCCACAGCTTCGCCGCCGGATCGGCGGTAACGGTGGGGATCAGTTCAAGCCGGTCATGCAGCCCGGTCTCGAGCGCCACCACGCGCACCTTGCGCACGAAGGGGCTGAGCGGCGAGTAGCGCAGTTTCATGATGGTCTCCAATTGTCTGACGGGTCGATTGGTTGGGCTCAGAAGCGGTCCTTGGCGCTGCGGATTGCAGCAAAGACGGCAACCGGGTCATTGTCGCTTTCGGGGAAGTGGCGCATCAGGCTCGGCTGATCGGCGCGCAGGAAGGGATTGCAGGCCTTCTCCTCGCCCAACAAAGCGGGGATGGTGGAGCGGCCTGCGGCACGTTCGGCCCTGACCCACGCCGCCTTGCGCTGCAGCTCGGCATTGTCGGGATCTGCCGTCACCGCGAAACGGCAATTGCTCTCGGTATATTCGTGGGCGCAATAGACCCGCGTCTCATCCGGCAGGGCGCGCAGCTTTTGCAGCGAGGACCACATCTGCGCCGGCGTGCCTTCGAACAGCCGCCCGCAACCGATCGAGAACAGGGTGTCGCCGCAGAAGAGCGCCGCGCTGTCGGCGAAGTAATAGGCGATATGGCCGCGGGTATGGCCGGGCACGAAGAAGACCCGGGCGCGATGGCCGGCGATCTCGGCGCCGCTTGCCTCGTCGACTGCGATATCGATTCCGGGGATCCGCTCGCGGTCATAGGCCGGACCGATGATCGTGGCGCCATGGGCCTGCTTGATGGCGAGATTGCCGCCCACATGATCGCCATGATGGTGGGTGTTGAGGATATGGCTGATGCGCCAGCCGCGCTTTTCCGCGGCATTGAGCACGGGCACCGCCTCGGCCGGATCGACCACGGCGGTGACGCCGCTCGGCGCGTCATGCAGCAGATAGACGTAATTATCGCTGAGGACCGGGATCTGCACGATCTCCCAGGGATTTTTGAGGGCATTCCGGCTTTCGGCCGTGGTGGCGGCATTGGCGGACATCGCGGACCCCGTCGATTTCGGCTTCGCTGGTATTTCAAATCATGGGCGGCCGCACTTTCCGGCCACAGACCGAAACTGGTATGCCATAATCCGCGCGGTCAGGTAATGCGGATTATGGCCGATGTGGCAGGACGTCGTCGACCTAAGGGATTTCTATTGCAGCGATTTGGGGCAGGTGGCGCGGCATCTGCTGCGGGCGCGCATCCGGTCGATGTGGCCGGACCTGCGCGGCCAGTCCCTGCTCGGGCTCGGTTATGCCACCCCCTATCTGCGGCAATTCATCGGCGAGGCCGAGCGGGTTCTGGCCGCCATGCCGGAGCAGCAGGGCGTGCTGCCCTGGCCGCCCGAAGGGCCCGGCATCGTCGCCCTGGCCGATGAGACCGAACTGCCGTTCCAGGATTACTCCATCGACCGCGTGCTGATGGTCCATGCGCTGGAATCGGGCGAGCATCAGAGCGACATGCTGCGCGAGGTCTGGCGCGTGCTCTCCGGCGGCGGGCGGCTGCTGGTCGTGGTGCCGAACCGCCGCGGTCCCTGGTCGCATTCCGACAAGACGCCGTTCGGCTTCGGCCAGCCCTTCACCACGGGCCAGGCAACGCGGCTGCTGCGCCAGCATTCCTTCACGCCCCTCAGGGTCGAGCGGGCCCTGTTCTTCCCGCCCTTGCGCTGGCGCACCTGGCTCGGTGCCGCCGCCGGTTGGGAGCGGATCGGCCGGCGCTGGCTGCAGGCGTTTTCCGGCGTCATCGTCATCGAGGCGACCAAGCAGCTCTATGGCGCGGTGCCGACCAAGCCGATCAAGCGCCGCGGCCGCATCGCCCTGCCCTTGCCGCAGCCGGCGGTGCCAAGCGCGCGCCGCATTCCCTTCCTTCAGGACTGAAATAGCCGCCGCTGCACGAGAGACGGATCAGCGCCGCCGCAGCAGGAACATGCCCTGTTCGCCGAGGATATTGGCGAGCCACAGGCCGGAAACGCGACCGGCCTGGCCGCGGTCATTGATCGAGATGGCCCGCTCGATGGTCAGGCCCATCTCGCGGCACAATTCGACGAAATCGCGGATCGTGCAGAAATGGATATTGGGCGTGTTGTACCATTTCAGCGGCATGCCCTTGGTCTCCGGCATGCGCCCCTTCCAGAAGAGATGCCAGCGCGCCGCCCAATGACCGAAATTGGGGAAGGAGACGATCGCCGCGCGCCCCACCCGCACCATCTGCTCGATGACTTCGCGCGGGTCGCGCGTGGCCTGCAGGGTCTGCGACAGGATCACATAGTCGAAGGCATCGTCGGGATAATTGCCGAGATCGGTATCGGCATCGCCCTGGATGACCGAGAGGCCATGGGTGACGCAGGCATTGACGCCGGCCTGGCTCAGTTCCATGCCGCGGCCATCGACCTGCTTGAAATGGACGAGGTAATCGAGCAGGGCGCCGTCGCCGCAGCCGATATCGAGCACACGGGTTCCCGGCTCGACCATATCGGCGATCAGTTGCAGGTCGACGCGGATGCGCTTGGCGGCGTCATGATGCGTTTCGAGGAGGGCCATTATTTCAATCCGCGATGCTCGGCGCAGCCATCGAGGAAACCCCGCATGACGGCGAAGAACTCCGGCTCGTCCAGCAGGAAGGCATCATGGCCTTTGTCGGACTCGATCTCGACGAAGCTGACATTGGCGGCGGCGGCATTGAGCGCCTTGACCACCGCTCGGCTCTCCGCCGTCGGGAACAGCCAGTCGCTGGTGAAGGAGACCAGGCAGAAGCGCGTCCTGGTGCCGCGAAAGGCGTTGGCGAGCTGCCCGCCATGCTGGATGGCGAGATCGAAATAATCCATCGCCCGGGTGATGTAGAGATAGGAATTGGCATCGAACCGGTCGACGAAGATCGAGCCCTGGTGCCGCAGATAGCTTTCCACCTGGAAATCGGCGTCGAAGCCATAGGTCACGGCCGTGCGGTCCTGCAGGTTGCGGCCGAACTTCCGGTGCAAGGCGGCTTCCGACAGGTAGGTGATATGGGCTGCCATCCGGGCAACCGACAGGCCGCGGCTGGGATTGACCCCCTGGGCCGCATAATCGCCGTTGCGCCAGTCGGGATCGGCCATGATCGCCTGGCGGCCGACCTCGTGAAAGGCGATGTTCTGCGCCGAATGGCGGGCCGCGCCGGCAATCGGCACCGCGGCGAAGACCCGCTCCGGATAGGCTGCCGCCCATTGCAGCACCTGCATCGCCCCCATCGAACCGCCGACCACTGCGAATAGCTGGTCGATGCCGAGATGGTCGATCAGCCGCGCCTGCGCCCTGACCATGTCGCCGATGGTGATGACCGGGAAACCGAGGCCATAGGGCCTGCCGGTGGCCGGATTGGTGTCGCCGGGGCCGGTGGTGCCGAGGCAGCCGCCCAGCACGTTGGAGCAGATGACAAAGAAACGCTCGGTGTCGATCGGCCGGCCCGGGCCGACCAGGGTCGTCCACCAGCCCGGCTTGCCGGTAATCGGGTGCTGCTCGGCCACAAAATGATCGCCGGTCAGCGCATGGCAGATCAGGACCGCATTGCTGCGCTCGGCGTTGAGCGTGCCATAGGTCTGATAGGCGAGCGAAAACGGGCCGAAACTCAGCCCGCTATCCAGCGACAAGGGCTGGTCGGCCGCGAAGTCGAGGCGCTTGCCCGGCATCGGCAGGCCCTGGGCGGCGGTGTGGTTACCTAAAGTTGCCATGAACCGGCAGCATCCTTGTACGTCTCCGGAGGAGCCGGATGATGGCGGCGGACGGCGTGTCACGCCACACACCGGCAGGCCTTGAAGCCGGCTCTCCGTCATAATTCAGACAGCGACGCGCGGGTGGACGGCCAGGGGCCGCCGGTCGCCGAGCCGGTCGCCTTCACGGTCGCTGACTGAAGCGGGCGATCCCCGCCATGTCAATGATTTCTTTGCTTTTCCACCCTGGCGTGTCGACGTGTCCGAGCTCCGGAGGGCCGCACGGACCCGCAGCCCTCCTTTGCGCCGCCTGCGGTATTTTCGCCCTGGCAAAGCGCCCGGCCAGAGTCTATCACTGAGCCCCCGAAGCCGGTGCCGCAGATGGCATGCCGCGGACTAACGGTGCATGCCGCTTACGTTACCATCGGGCGGCGCATCGGGACGGGCGCCGGGACGGCTTTGGCGCAGTGTTTGATTGACGAAACTCAGGATGGATCGCGGATCGATGGCGAGTGTTGAAGAGAAATTGGCGGCCTTGCGCCAGGAAATCGATGCCGTCGACAATCATCTGCACGATCTCCTGATGCGGCGGTGCGAGCTGGCGGTGCAGGTCGGCAAGGTCAAGGCCGAGCGCCAGCCGGTCGGCAGCACTCCCGCCGAAGGGGCGAAATTCATCCGCCCGGCCCGGGAAGCTCAGATTTTGCGCCGTCTGGTCGCGCGCCATAGCGGCAAGCTGCCGAAAGCTGTCATCGTCAGGCTGTGGCGCGAGCTGATCTCGGCGCTGCTGCAAGTGGAAGGTCCTTTCGCCGTCGCGGTCTATTCGCCGGATAGCGAGCCCGGTTATTGGGATATCGCCCGCGATCACTACGGCAGCCGGGTCGCCGTCAGCGGTTTCGATCGGGTCGGCATGGTGCTGGGCGCGGTGCAGGACGGCAATGCCACGGTCGGCGTGGTACCGGTGCCGCGCGAGGATGACAGCGACCCCTGGTGGCGGCATCTCCTGGCGGCGGGCGGGCCCCATATCATGGGCCGCCTGCCTTTCGGCGATGCAGGCAATCATCGCGGCAGCCCGGTCGAGGCGCTCGTCATCGGCCGTGCCATGAATGAGCCGACCGGCCATGACCGCAGCCTGCTGGTGGTGGAGCCCAGCCGCGAGATGAGCCGCAGCGCGCTGAAGACGGCGGTGACCAAAGCCGGGCTGGTGCCGACTTTCTTCGGGGCCTGGCGCAGCCCGCATGTCGGCGCCGATCTCCATCTGGTGGAGGTGGAGGGGTTCTTTCCGACCGGCTCCCTGGCGGCGCAGGATACGGCAGGTGCACAGGCACCGCTGGCGGCGCTCACCCAGGGCCAGTTGGAAGGCGCCCATCTGACCGTGATCGGCAGTTATGCTGTGCCGTTCTCGGCTCAGGACCTGGGTACCGCCCGGCGCGGCTGAGGGCCGCCGGCATATGATGCTGGTACCGGTGCCAAAGCATAGCGTCAAAGTGTGGCGCCAAAGCATATTGTTCAGCGCATGAAGGATTGTTTCAGATGAGCTTGATCGTCCGTCCCGGTATCCTCGACATCGCCGCTTACGTGCCGGGCGCGCATCATCTGCCGGGCGAGGGCCCGATCTACAAGATGTCCTCCAATGAAAGCGCGGTCGGGCCCAGCCCGGCAGCGATGGCGGCCTATGCCAAGGTGGCGGCGGAAATCCATCGCTATCCCGATGGCGGCGCCAATGAACTGCGTGCGGCCATCGCCGCCGGCATCGGTGCCGATCCGGCGCAGATCGTTTGCGGGGCCGGCTCCGACGACATCCTGCAACTGCTGACCCGCGCCTATGCCGGGCCTGGCGACGAAGTGCTCTATTCGGCGCATGGCTTCCTGGTCTATCCGATCGCCGCCAAATCGGTGGGGGCGACGCCGGTCGCTGCGCCCGAGAAGGATCTGACCACCGATGTCGATGCGCTGCTGGCCCATGTCACGCCGCGCACCCGCATCTGCTTCGTCGCCAATCCGAACAATCCGACCGGCAGCTATATTCCGTTCTCCGAACTGGTGCGCCTGCGCGAGGGCCTGCCGCCGGATGTCCTGCTGGTGATCGACGCCGCCTATGCGGAATATGTCGGCAAAGCGGATTATGCCGAGGGCAATGACCTGGTGCGGCGCCACGACAATGTCGTCGTCTCGCGCACCTTTTCGAAAATCTATGGCCTTGCTGCCCTGCGCCTCGGCTGGGCCTTCTGCCCGCCGGCGGTGGCCGATGTCCTCAACCGCATCCGCGGCCCCTTCAACACGCCGGCGCCGGCGCAGATCGCCGGCGTCGCCGCCTGGCGCGACGCCGAGCATCTCGCCGCGGCCAAGGCCTATAACGACAAATGGCTGCCCTGGCTCGCCGATCGGGTGCGGGAGATCGGCCTCATCGCCTATCCCAGCGTCTGCAACTTCCTGCTGGTCGGCTTCCCCAGCGAGCCCCGGCTCAGCGCCGAAGCTGCCGAGGCCTTCCTGCGCACCCGCCGGGTCCTCGCGCGCAAGATGGGCGCCTACGGCCTGCCGCATTGCCTGCGCATCACCATCGCTGAGGAACCGGCCTTGCGGGTCTGCGCCGAGGCACTGAGCGATTTCGTCAAACAGGCGGCAACGCAATGACGACGCAAGAGACGGCGCCGCTGCAGGGCGATAGCGGCAAGATCATTTTCGACAAGGTCTGTCTGATCGGCATCGGGCTGATCGGCTCGTCGATGGCACATGCGATGCGCGCGCAAGGCCTGGCCAGGACCATTTCGATCTATGATATCGATCCGGCGGCCCGCGCCGTCGCAGCCGAGCTGAAGCTTGGCGACCAGGTTTGCGACACGTTGGAGGCCGCTGTCACCGGGGCGGATCTGACGGTGGTTTGCGTGCCGGCCGGCGCGGTGGCGGATATTGCGCCGGAACTCGCCAAATATCTGAAACCCGGCAGCATCCTCAGCGATGTCGGCTCGGTGAAGCAGGCGGTGGTGCGCGATCTCGGCCCCCATGTGCCGGACAAGGTGCATTTCATTCCCGGTCATCCGATCGCCGGCACCGAACATTCCGGCCCGCGTGCCGGCTTTGCCGAACTTTTCCAGGGCCGCTGGTGCATTCTGACGCCCTTGCCGGGGACCGATCCCAAGGCCGTCGAGCAGTTGCGCCATCTCTGGGAGGGCATGGGCAGTCAGGTCGAATTGATGGAGCCGGGGCACCACGACCAGGTATTGGCGATCACCTCGCATCTGCCCCATCTCATCGCCTATACGATTGTCGGCACGGCGACCGGCCTCGAGGAATCGACGCAAAGCGAGGTGATCAAGTTCTCCGCCTCCGGCTTTCGCGATTTCACGCGCATCGCCGCTTCCGATCCCATCATGTGGCGCGATGTCTTCCTGAACAACCGTGACGCCGTGCTGGAAATGCTCGGGCGCTTCACGGAGGATCTGACGGCGTTGCAGCGTGCAATCCGCTGGGGCGAGGGCGAAAAGCTGCAGGAATGGTTCACCCGCACCCGCGCCATCCGGCGCAGCATCATCGATGCCAAGCAGGCCTGAGCCGGTGAGCGGACAGCAAAGAGGTCTTGAGATGAGCAATCATCGACGCAAAACCTGCGCCGATATGGCGGAGGTACGAGAAGCGATCGATGCGATCGACCGCGAATTGGTCGCCCTGCTGGCGGACCGCCTGCATTTCATTGCCGAGGCCGCGCGCATCAAGCCGCGCCGCGATCTCGTGCGCGATGACGCGCGGGTCAACGATGTCCTGGCCAAGGTGCGCCGCTCTGCGGCCGAGCAGGGGATCGACCCGGAATTGATCGCCGGCGTTTTCCGGGAATTGGTGGAGCGTTCCATCGCCCACGAATTCATGCTCTTCGATCGCGATCATTAACCAATCATCCTCGCTGCGCGCGACAGCTGTCCGCCGGTGCCCATTTTTTCCAGTCTTTCCAATGCCTGCCTTCCGCTATCCGACGCGCTTCCGTCGTTCGCGCCTGCCGGATCGTCTCCGGCGGGCGCGTCGCAAAGTCGCCGTGTCTGAAAATTCACTTGCTTGCCCGGCTTTTTTCGCATAAGTCGCGGCTATTGACGCACACGCACGTGCCTATGGCCCAGGCTGGACGACCGAGAGATCGGTTCCGACGGCCGGTTTCCAGTGGTTATGCAACGACGGGGCGTCCTTTTTGGCGTGACCGACACGCGGGCCGATAATCAAGACTTCGCCTCGGATGGAGCGAAGAGCGGCAAGCGGGTCGATTTCCCGAGAGGGGGCAGTCGATCATGATGACACGATGGGAACAATTCGGACGCGATCGCCGCGTGGCAAGTCGTCAGTTTCCCTTATTTCGACGCCGATCGAGATCGGCCTTGGACGCAGCGGTTCTGCCTCAGCTTTTGGCGCCGCGCTCTCCCCTCCTGCGCATCTGACAGACGCAGTTTGAGTTGCCGAAGCGGCGCAACCGGTGGGTGCCGGTCGCCGCGCGATATCCTGTTTTACAATTTATTCCGATTCACTGCCTGTTTGAATGAGGTCGAGAATGGCAAAAAAAATCTCGTATGGCGGACGCATCCTGATGATCGGCTACGGCTCGGTCGGTCGCTGCACCATGCCGCTGCTGGAAAAGCACTTTGACATGCCGCTCAGCCGCATCACCGTCGTCGACGCCGACGATCACAGCGCTGATATCGCCCGCTTCGTGAAGAAGGGCGTCAATTATCTCATCCAGCCGATCGTGCCCGGCAACCTGGAAGCGACGCTCGGCAAATTCACCGCCAAGGGCGATCTCATCATCAATCTGTCGGTCGAAGTCTCGTCGATCGACATCATGGTCTGGTGCCAGAAGAACGGCGTCCTCTATCTCGACACCTGTATTGAGCCCTGGGCCAATTACTACGACAACAAGTCGATCCCGGAAGAGCAGCGCACCAACTATTATCTGCGCCACAGCCTGCTGGAACTGGCCAGGTCCTGGCCGAAGGACGGTCCCAGCGCGCTGCCGACCCATGGCGCCAATCCGGGCCTGGTCAGCCATTTCATCAAGGAAGCCTTGCTCGATCTCGCCAAGCAGCTCGGCAAGAGCGCGCTGGAGCCGAAGAGCCGCGAAGAATGGGCCAAGCTCATGCAGACGCTCGGCGTAAAGGTGATTCATGTCGCCGAACACGATCTGCAGGTGACCAACCATCCGAAACGACCGAATGAATTCTGCAACACTTGGTCGATCCATGGCTTCGTCGGCGAAGGCTGCCAGCCGGCGGAACTCGGCTGGGGCACGCATGAGAAGAAGCTGCCGGATATCGGGCAGGAACACAAAGTCGGCTGCAAGGCGGCGATCTATCTGCGCCAGCCGGGCTGCGTCACGGAAGTGCGTTCCTGGACGCCGGTCGGCGGTCCGATGATCAGCTACCTGATCACCCACGGTGAATCGATTTCGACCGCCGACTACTACACCGTCCATGAGAACGGCAAGCCGGTCTACCGGCCGACCGTGCATTACGCCTATCATCCTTGCGAAGATGCCGTCCTGTCGGTGCGTGAATTCCAGGCCCGTGGCTTCAAACTGCAGCAGAAGATCCGTCCGCTGAATGAGGAGATCGTCGAAGGCATCGATGAGCTGGGCGTCCTGCTGATGGGTGATTTCGGTTCCTACTGGTATGGCTCGCAGCTCTCCATCGACGAGGCGCGGGAACTGCTCGGTCCCGATTACAACGCGACCTCGATCCAGATCGCCTCGCCGGTTCTTGCCGGCGCGATGTGGCTGATCGAGAATCCCAATCGCGGCGTGGTTGAGCCGGAAGAGGTCGATTACAAATACATCATGGAAATCTGCCGGCCCTATCTCGGTCCGGTGGTGGGTGAGCGCTCGGACTGGACACCCTTGCAGGATCGCAACGTGCTGTTCCCCGAGCCGGGCCTTGATCTCAGCGATCCGTGGCAGTTCGAGAACTTCCGCGTCCGCCGCTGAGAAAGAGCGCCGAGGCGGCAACCTCCGACGGATAGTTGCCGGGACCTTCGTGCCAAGCGCGTCGAGCGAACGAAACAGCGGCAACAAAATGCCGCTGTTTTCTTGGCGCGAAGCCAGGATAAATGCACCGTCGGCGCTCAACCGAGACGGCCAGTCCGTTTTGGCGATGCGATTGCTGCTCGCGCATGGCAAAAGTAAAGGAACGCCGCCGGCAATGCCCCTGGTGCCGAACGCGTGCGGTTTGCCCGTGTATTTTGCATCACTTTGACCTGCCTCAAGAAGCAGAGGCTGGAACACGTATCAGAATAGCGAATCTGCGGCCGGCAGGCTTCCTGCGTCAGGCTGATACCCGTCACAAAGTATGGTACGGGGCTTGAAACAGGAAAGAACGACGACCGCGAGGCTTATTTAGACACAACGAGGTAGCAGATGCATTCGCAGCCTCGCCACGCATTTTTGCTGCTCGGAGCCGAGAGAAATGCCTTGGAATCAGTGGTACAGCCTTAAGAGCTATATCAGGTCCTCGCTCTGGATCGTCCCGTTCTTTGCCTTGCTGTTCTATGTCGTCGCGATACGGTTGGTATATGCCGTCGACGCGTGGTTTACCTGGGTTCCGTTCTCAGCTTGGGGAGCATCCGGGACGCGGACGGTGCTGGAGATGATTGTCACGCTGACATTGACATTCATCGTCTTCACCTTCGGCTCCCTGCTGGTCGCAATTCAAGTCGCGAGCGGACAGCTCACGCCCCGGATCATCGCGACCACGTTACTCAGGGACAACGCGATCCGCTTCACCGTCGGTCTTTTCGTTTTCTCGCTGTTGTTTGCCGCAGGTGTTCTGGCGAGGCAGGATACGGCGATTCCGCAGGGCGTTGCCGGATTGGCGGGGTTGCTGGGTTTCGGCTCTATCATCGCCTTTCTGTATCTGATTGATCACGCCGCACGCATGTTGCGGCCGGTCAGCATTATCTGGCACGTTGGTAAGGAAGGATGTGCAGTCATTGACAGCGTCTATCCAGAGCGCGTCGAGGCAGGTGGCCCATTCGTGGCTGCATCGCGAAAGCTCCCGCCGCCGGATCATATCATCGTTCACCGCGGGAAATCCGCCGTCGTGCTGGCGGTGAATCTGACTGCCCTGACTGCCCTTGCGGAGAAAACGAATACCGTCATCGAATTCGTGCCCCGTGTTGGCGACTTTGTTGGCACTGGACAGCCGCTCTTCCAGCTATATGGCGGCGGTTCGGTCGACGCGCGCCGATTGCGGGGCGCGGTCGCCTTCGGCGCGGAGCGCACCATCGAGCAGGATTCGACCTTTGCCTTCCGTATCATCGTCGATATCGCGATAAAGGCTCTTTCAAAGGCGATCAACGATCCGACAACCTCTGTTCTTGCCATCGACCAGCTTCAACACCTGCTTGGCGTGGTTGGAAACCGTCATCTCCTCGGCGAAGAAATATGTGATCGGAGGGGGCAGTTGCGCGTGATTTTTCGGACGCCGGACTGGGAGGATTTTGTTCAGCTGACTTTCAGCGAGATACGCCTTTATGGCGCGGAAAATTTCCAGGTTGCGCGGCGGCTGCGGGCAATGATCGAAAGCCTCGAGAAAACACTGCCACCGGACCGCTGCTCGGCCTTGCGGGTCCAGCTCAATCTACTAGATCGCATGTTGGAGAAACTGGATTTGTTTCCGGAGGACTTGGCGCTGGCGCGTATCCCCGATCCCCAGGGTTTGGGCGGCACGTCAGATCATGCATCCGAGACTTCATCATGAATGAATCAGTGGCAGGTGGCTTCGATATTGAGACTTTCGTCAATCATTGGATTCGCTTGGTCGGCGACGGGATCGATATCTTCGGTGTCGTCATCATCGTCATCGGCATCGGCTGGTCCACACTGCACTTCTGCCGGCGCCACGCCGAGGCTCCAGACTATCAGCGCTTCAAGATTCGTATCGGCAAGACTCTGTTGCTCGGACTGGAGATGCTGGTGGCGGCGGATATCGTGAAAACCATTGCGGTCGAGCCCAGCTTCCTGAGCCTTGGCGTCCTGGCGGGTCTGGTGGTCATCCGCACATTCCTGAGCTGGAGCCTGGTGCTGGAGATCGAGGGACGCTGGCCGTGGCAAGGCAAAAACCAAGCTGACCTGGCGGATGAGGGGTGAGTCTCGCCGCTCTTGCCGGGTCGCGCCGCTTTTTTGGGCCGGATGATCTCAGGGCCAGATGATCGTCGGAAGCCTGAAGAGCCTGGCAAAACCGAAGCTGACGATGTTGTCCTGGATGCTGAGGCCGACCGTCACTTCCGGGCGGCCGGCGGCGCCGGGTTTTTCCAGGCCGTTGACGACGGCCTTGGCGATTCCGGCATCCTTGCGATGCATGGTGCCGCGCGCGGCCAGGAGGTCGATGAGATCGCCCAGCCCCGTTGCCGTGATCTTGCCGGCACCGATCGGCTGCAGATTGGCATCGAGCGCCAGCGTACCATTGCCCGTCAGGCTGACGGGGCCCTGCGCGAAGTCGAATTTGCTGAGATCGAGAACGCCGCCGGCATCGCGCCAATGGGCCAGGAAGCCGGCTAGGTCGTGCGGCGGCTCGACGCCTGGCGGCGGCAGGAGCGGCCCCTTGATGGTACCGGCGAGTCCGGCCTGAACAATCGGTCCCGGCAGAAGCTGCGGGATATTGGCCGGCATGTCGACGCCGCTGACGGCGATGGCGAGCGTCGCAGCGGGATCATTGAAATCATGGGGCTGCGTGGGGGCTAGCTGAACGTCGAGATGCAGGCTCGCCGCCGAGAGAACATCCTGGCCATTGTCGAGCTTGCCCCGGCTGACGTCGATGGTCGCGCCGGCCGGATTGCCATTACGTAGCCGGATATTGCCGTCTGTCTGCTCGAGGATGAAGCGCGCGCCGCTTGCCTGGGCCTGGGTAGGGGGCGGCTGGGTGCTGGCGGCCGGTGGATTGGCTGGTGTATCGCTGGATTGGGCGCCGCCCGCTTGGCTGCCGGGCGCCTGTGCTGCGCCGCCGGGCGACGGGGTGCCCGGCGTCATGCCATTCTGGCCGAGGCTCAATCCCGGCACGATGACAGTCAGGGGGCTGTCGCAGAGCAGCCGCACCGCGTTCAGGTCGATCGGCGACATATTGAGCTGCAAATGGTCGGTGCGGGCGGATAGAGCCACGCCGCCCAGCCGGCCAAGGATGTTGACTCCGGTAAAATCGGCTGTAAAGGCAAAGGGAAAGCCGGAAATCCCCTGCCAGTGGAAATCGACCGTCGCGCCCGCGTTCCGCTGATCGGCCGCCCATTGCTCGACGCCCGCCTCCAGGCGGGTGGCGACCTGACGCCAGTAAAGACCATACCCGCCCACCAGGAGTCCGGTCACCACGACCGCAGACAGGCCATAAAGAAAGACTCGGCGACGGGACGAGCTCATTTCGCAGCCTGCATTATTGTACCCCGCTTCCAGCGTTGTTATGTTTATCCGACTGCTAGGGGGCATGGCACGTATTGTCCAGCTTTTTGTGCCAGATAGCCCGATCAGCAAGCCGGATGGGTCGTCCATCCGGATTGGCCGGAAGATGCCAGACGATGCGTGCAAATGTTGCGGTGCAGCCGGACTGTGGGCTGCGAGAGTTGCTGAAGATGCCGATTGTGTCGGCCACCATATTTCACCGCTTTTCCGATTGGCTTTTTCCCGTCGGCGTTTCCGTATTCTTGCTCGTGCGGTGGCGATGACCGAGCAACGGCAAGATCGCCCCGCCACGGCGATTCCCAGCGAACAGCATTTGATCGATAGCCGGCGGATTGTGCCGGCGCCGGGCGAGGACTTTCATGTCTTTGCCTATGGCTCGCTGATGTGGCGGCCCGATTTCATCTACGCCGATGTCTGGCCGGCAACCCTGTTCGGCTATCATCGCAGCTTCTGTATTCGCTCGACCCTTTATCGCGGCTCGGAGGAGTGCCCCGGTCTGGTTCTCGGCCTTGATCGCGGCGGCATGTGCCGTGGGCGGCTCTATCGGATCGCCGCCGCGGATGCCGCCGCCGCCGCCGCCTATCTGCATGACCGGGAAATGGTTTCCGGCTGCTATCAGCCGAAATGGCTGCCGGTGTTGCGGGCCGACGGTATCCGCCAGCAGGGCCTTGCCTATGTGGCGGACCCCCACCATTGGCAATATGCCGGCAAGCTGTCGGATGATGAGATCGTGGCCATGATCGGCAAGGCCTGCGGCTCGGCCGGCCGCAATATCGACTACCTGCGCAATACCGTCGAACATCTCGATGATATCGGTCTCAAGGAGAGCCGGCTGCACAGGATTCTGCGTAAGATCAACGAGGCCTGCAGCGCCGCCTGAGCAGCCCTGCGCCGCTGCAGCTTGGCAAGCCAGCCGGGCCTCGCCTATCTTGCCGGCAAGCAATCTGTCGGCACGCCCGTCGCTGCCGTCGCTGGGGAAGCAAAAGGACAACATGACGGCGCATCACCACCATCCGCTTGGCTCTTATTATGCGGCGACGGCCAATGACTTTGCCGCCCTGCATCCTCTGCGCGGCGATGTAAGTGCCGATGTCTGTGTGGTCGGCGGCGGCTTCACCGGCCTCTCAGCCGCTCTGCACCTGGCCGAGCGGGGCTACAAGGTTGTGCTGCTGGAAGCGGCGCAAATCGGCTGGGGCGCTTCGGGTCGCAACGGCGGACAGATCAATACCGGCCTGCGCAAGTCGCCTCAGGATCTCATCGCCGCCTTCGGCCTGCAGCGCGCGAAGGCGCTGTTCGATCTCTCCGAAGAAGCGCGTGGCCTGATCCGCGAACGCGTCGCCCGCCACCGCATCGCCTGCGATCTCAAATCCGGCACCATGCTGGCCGCTTCGAAGAGCCGCGACCTCGCCTGGATGGAAGAGGAGATTACCTGCCTCGAGCAGCAGATGGGTTATCGCCAGGCGCGCCTGCTCGATCGCAACGCCGCGCGCCGCATCATCGGCTCCGATCTCTATCATGGCGCCATCGAGGATCGCGGCGGCGGCCATCTGCATCCGCTGAATTATGCGCAAGGCCTAGCTGCTGCGGCGATGGCGGCCGGCGCCGTGCTGCATGACCGCAGCACCGTCACGGCGATCGACACGGTTGCCGGCGGGCATGTGGTTCATGCCGGCCAGGGCCAGGTGCGCGCCACTTATGTGGTGCTCGGCTGCAACGCTTATCTCGGCGATCTCGAACCGCGCATCGCCGGCAAGATCATGCCGATCGCCAATTACATCATCGGCACTGAACCCTTGAGCGAAGCCGAGGCGGCGGCGCTGATCGCCAACGACGCCTGTGTTTGTGACACCAAATTCGTCGTCAGCTATTATCGCCTGTCGGCCGATCGCCGCCTGCTGTTCGGCGGCGGCGAGGCCTATACGCCGACCCCGCCGCGCGACATCGCCGCTTTCGTGCGCCCTTACATGCTGCGGGTCTATCCGCAGCTCGCGCACAAGCGCATCGATTACGGTTGGGGCGGCATGCTGGCGATCACCATGAGCCGTCTGCCGCATATGGGCCGCATCGGCAACCTGTTCTATGCCCATGGCTATTCCGGCCAGGGTGTGGCGACGACCGGCATCGCCGGCAAGCTGATCGCCGAAGCGGTCGCCGGCACGGCGGAACGTTTCGACGTCTTTGCCGGCATCCGCCACCAGACATTCCCCGGCGGCACCCTGCTGCGCCATCCCCTGCTGGTATTGGCGATGCTGTGGTACGCCTTGCGCGACCGGCTCTAGCGGATCGAGCCTGACGCGTTCCAGTCCGAGGTTGGCAATGATGGAAGAGAAACAAGATAAGGTCGCATCGCCGCGTTTAATCATTCGCAGCGCAACCATGGCGGATGAACCGCGCGTCGCTGCGCTCTGGCGCGCCAGCGGTTTGGTGACAAGCTATAACGATCCATCGAAGGACTTCCACTTCGCCCGCGCAAAGGAAGGTTCGGACATTCTGGTCGGGGTTGACGCGGAACAAGCCATTGTCGGCAGCGTCATGGTCGGCCATGACGGACATCGCGGCTGGATATACTACGTTGCCGCCGATCCGACGCACCGCAAGCAGGGCATTGGCCGGTCGATGGTCGAGGCTGCGGAGCAATGGCTGAAGAATAAAGGCGTCGTGAAGGTCATGCTGCTGGTGCGCGAGACGAATACGCAGGTGGTCGACTTTTACAAACACCTCGGTTTTGAGGCCATTCCGCGCGTCATCATGCAGAAGTGGCTGAGCGACGACGACAACTAGCGGATCGCAGCTGACCGTGAGAAAAGACCTAGCCTATCCCGGTCCCGGGCCAGCAGCCAGTCGACACACGTATAGCGCGATCAACGTTTTATACCACAGCCTGAGGACGCCCGGAACTGACGGATCGCGCGATCCTCGGACTTGCCCCATTTTGATGCGATTGCTCAAAATTTAGGCTTCCGACATTTTGTCGTAGCCGCGGAAATCCGCCGTTTCTCGAGATAACACTGGCTTCGGGGCCATGGCACAGCGCATGCTAATGTCGATTATGGGAACCGGCTCGGTTCCGCAGAAAGGCGGCTCAATGGCCTTTGATGAAATGCGCGGCGCGGCGGGAGAAACCCGCCCGACCTATGCCAAGATTGACGAGTGGCTGAAGACGGTCAGTGCCAATGACCTGGAACGGCGCCGTTACGAGGCGGAGCTGTTCTATCGCCGCGGTGGCATCACCTTCGCCGTCTATGGCGACGAGCAGGGCGGCGAGCGCATCATCCCTTATGACATCGTACCGCGTATCCTGTCGCGGTCGGAATGGAGCAAGCTCTCGCGCGGCCTTGAACAGCGGGTGCGGGCGATCAATCTCTATCTTGCCGATATCTACGGCCGGCAGGATATTTTGCGCGCCGGCCTCATTCCCGAGGAACTGATCTGGCGCAACGCCACCTTCCGGCCGGAGATGGCGGGTCTTCGCGTGCCGCACAACATCTATGTCCATATCGCCGGCATCGACGTGGTGCGGGTGGATGCCGATGATTTCTACGTGCTGGAAGACAATACGCGCACCCCGTCCGGCGTCTCCTACATGCTGGGCGGGCGCGAGATCTCCATCCGCCTGATGCCGGAGCTCTACGCCACCCACGGCGTGGCGCCGATCGAGAACTATCCCAATGAATTGCTGATGACCCTGCGTTCGGTGGCGCCGCAGCAGGCGTCCAGCGATCCGACGGTGGCGCTGCTGACGCCCGGCCCGTTCAACTCGGCCTATTACGAGCATTCCTTCCTTGCCGACCGCATGGGTGTCGAGCTGGTGGAAGGGCGCGATCTCTTCGTCCAGGACGCGGTCGTCTATATGCGCATGACCCAGGGGCCGAAACGGGTCGACGTCATCTATCGCCGGGTCGATGACGATTTCATCGATCCGCTGACCTTCAATGCCGGTTCCATGCTCGGCGTGCCCGGTCTGTTCGAGGCCTATGTCGCCGGCAATGTGACGCTCGCCAATGCCGTCGGCACCGGCATTTCCGACGACAAGGTGATCTACGCCTATATGCCGCAGATCGTGAAATTCTATCTCGGCGAGGAGCCGATCCTGAAGAACGTGCCGACCTGGCGCTGCCGCGAAGCCGATCATCTCGCCTACGTGCTCGATCATCTCGAGGAGCTGGTCGTGAAGGAGGCGCATGGATCGGGCGGCTATGGCATGCTCGTGGGGCCGCAGGCAAGTTCGAGCGAGATCGAGGATTTCCGCGCCCGGTTGAAGGCCATGCCGGATGCTTATATTGCCCAGCCGACCCTGTCGCTTTCGACCTGCCCGACTTTTGTCAACCAGGGCATCGCGCCGCGCCATGTCGATTTGCGGCCTTTCGTGCTGAGCGGCGCCGATGGCGTGCGCATCGTGCCCGGCGGCCTCACCCGTGTCGCCTTGCGAGAAGGCTCGCTGGTGGTGAATTCCAGCCAGGGCGGCGGCACCAAGGACACTTGGGTTGTCGATTTCTAGGGCTGTCGATTTTGGCGTTGCCGGCTTTTAGGTTCGGGGGATGACGAGTTGCAGGCGAATGGATTGCCGCATTGAAGGTTGATCAGCTGGAACCCACCATGTTGCGACGAACGGCAGACAGTCTCTATTGGCTTTCGCGCTATGTGGAGCGAGCGGATTATCTCGCGCGCATCCTCGAGGCGGCCGACCGGCTGTCTTCCCTGCCGAAGGCAGATCTCGAAAATTCCACCAATGAGTGGGAAAGCGCTTTGCTGACGGCCGGCTGCCTGGATACCTTTCGTGCGCAATATGACGTTGCCAATGCCCAGACCGTCACGGATTTCCTGGCCTATTCGCCGGATAACGACTATTCGATCCGCCGCTGCCTGGAGATCGCGCGCGCCAATGCGCGGGCCGTGCGCACCGCCTTGACCACGGAGATGTGGGAGGCGATCAACGGCGCCTGGCTGGAATTGCAGGATCTGCGGCCGGGCACTTTGGTGCCTGGGCAAAGCTCACGCTTCCTCGACTGGGTCAAGGATATCTGCCTGCGCGTTGACGGTTCCGGCCATCGCACCATGCTGCGGCGCGATTCCTATTGGTTTGCGCGGCTTGGCATCTATGCCGAGCGGGCAGACAACACGGCGCGCATTCTCGACGTCAAGTATCACGTCCTGCTGCCCCAGGCCTCGAATGTCGGCGGCGGCCTCGATTACGCGCAATGGGCGGCTATCCTGCGCGCCGTCTCGGCGCTGGCCAGCTATCACTGGGTCTACCGGGAGAGCGTCAAGCCCTGGCTGGTCGCTGATCTTCTGATTCTCAATGAGCAGATGCCGCGCTCGCTGGTTGCCTGCTACGCGCAGATCGTCGCCAATCTCGACAACCTGGCGACCGCCTATGGCCGGGTCGGCGACGCGCAGCGCCAGGCGCGCGGCGTCTATCTGCAGCTGGAAAACAACAGCGTCGACCAGATCTTCCAATCCGGGCTGCATGAATTCCTCGCCGATTTCATCAGCAACAACAACCGCGTCTGCCAGGCCATTGCCGAGCAGTATCTGATTTAGGAACCGATCATCCCTCATGCTCATTCGCGTGCGTCACAAGACCACCTATACCTATGAACGGCCGGCGCAATCGGTCATCCAGCTGCTGCGCCTGACGCCGCGCAATCACGAGGGGCAGTCGGTGCGCAAATGGCGGATCGAGCTGGAGAATGACGGCTCGCTCCGCTCCGGCCAGGACGCCTTCGGCAACGTGACACACATGCTGTCGCTGGCCGGGCCGATCGACAAGATCACCCTGACGGTGGAAGGCGAGGTGGAAAAGCAGGACACCAACGGCATCCTGCGCCACTCGCTGGAGCCTTTTCCGCCGGCCCTGTTCCTGCGCGAGACCGATCTCACGCAACCTAACGCCGCGTTGCTCGATTTTGCGCAGGGCTGCGCCAAGAAAGCGGGCGGCAGCGGCCTCAAGGTGATGCACGAGCTGATGGCCGCCATCAACCAGCAGATCACCTTCGATACCGAACCGACCAGCGCGACCACGACGGCAGCCCAGGCCTTCGAGATGAAGCGGGGCGTCTGCCAGGACCTCTCGCATATCTTCATCGCCAGCGCCCGCTGCCTCGGTATCCCGGCCCGCTATATCGGCGGCTATCTGCTGCGCTCGGACGATACGCCGAACCAGGAAGCGGGCCATGCCTGGGTCGAGGCCTATATCAAGGATCTCGGCTGGGTCGGCTTCGATCCCGCCAATGGCGTGTGCCCCACCGAGGCGCATATCCGCGTCAGTGTCGGCCTCGACTACCTGGGGGCGGCACCGGTGCGCGGCTCGCGCTATGGCGGGGCCGACGAACAGATGGACGTCGCCGTCACCGTTGACCAGGCTGCGGGCCCGACCGGTGTGCAGCAGCAGCGTCGGCCGGCCGGTTTCGGCCGCCAGATGGGCGATCACAGCCAGCAATAGCGAACTGGCGAAAACCGGGTCGAAACCGGCCGCTTACCCGTTGTTCACGACTCGCAGCCACGATATAAGCGGGAAAGCGCCGACGGAGTGGCAAAATGACTTACTGCGTGGGGCTGCGGCTGCGGGATGGCCTGGTCCTGATCACCGATTCCCGCACCAATGCCGGCATCGACAATATCGCCAGCTATCGCAAGCTGCATGTCTTCGCGCAGCCGGGCGAGCGGCTGATCGCTGTGGCCACTTCCGGCAATCTCTCGATCAGCCAATCCGTAATCAGCATGCTGACCGAGGGCCTCGCCCATCCCGAGACCGGTGATGTCGAGACCCTGATGAACGTTCCCTCGATGTTCCGCGCGGCCCAGCTGGTCGGCCGGGCGGTGCGCGAGACCTTCGCCGTCGACGGCAAGGCGCTGGAACAGCATCATGCCGGCTTCGACGTCGCCTTGCTGGTGGCGGGCCAGATCAAGGGCGGCCGCATGCGGCTCTTCATGGTCTATGCCGCCGGCAATTTCATCGAGGCGACCGAGGACACGCCCTTCCTGCAGATCGGCGAACACAAATACGGCAAGCCGATCCTCGATCGCGCCGTCTCCTATCAGACCGATCTCTATGACGGGCTGAAGATCGGCCTGATCTCGATGGATTCCACCATGCGCTCCAACCTCGCCGTCGGCCTGCCTTTGGATGTGCTGGTGCTGAAGCGCGATACGATGAAGCCGGAACTCAGCTACCGCGTCACCGACCAGGACGCCTATTTCGCCGATCTCCGGCAGAGCTGGTCGAAGGCTTTGCGCGAAGCGCATCTCGCGATTCCACGGCCGCCCTACCGCAACGAGGCTTAAGCGAGCGCCTGCAGCTCGATCGCATGAAAGCGCCCATCGCCGCGGCTGTCGCGTTTGAAGGACAGCCGCTGGCCTTCTTCCAGCGTGGCCAGGCCGGCCGCGTCGACGTCGCTCACATGAACGAAGAGGTCGGGACCGGCCGCGTCCGGCTTGATGAAGCCGAAGCCCTTCTTCGCCTTGAACCACAGCACTGTGCCGGCTTCCCGGCCCGCGCCGGCTTCCGCGCTCATGGGCGTTATTTGCCGCTGCCGGCGACGTCCTGTGTGTCGCGGGTCAGGAAATAGGCGCCGACGATCGGCAGGAAGGTGATCGCCATGACGATGATCGCGGCCACATTGGTGACCGGCCGTTGGTGCGGACGGATCAGTTCGTTCAGCATCCAGATCGGCAACGTGCGCTGCTGCCCCGCGGTGAACGTCGTGACGATGATCTCGTCGAAGGAGAGCGCGAAGGCCAGCATGCCGCCCGCCATCAGCGCCGTCGCCAGATTGGGCAGAATGACGTGGCGGAAGGTCTGGAAGCTGTTGGCGCCGAGATCCATCGAGGCTTCGACCAATGCCGGCGAGGAGCGCCGCAGCCGGGCGATGACGTTGTTGTAGACGACCACGATGCAGAAGGTGGCATGGCCGAGCACGATGGTCCAGAAGCTGAACGGCACCTGGCCGAGCGCGAAGGCCGAGCGCAGCGAGATGCCGGTGACGATGCCGGGCAGGGCGATCGGCAGCAGGATCAGCAGGGTCACCGATTCCTTGCCGAAGAAGCGGAAGCGGTACATCGCCGCCGCGGCGCAGGTGCCGAGGACGAGGGCGATCGCCATGGAGAACAAGGCGACGCGCACCGACAACCACAGGGCTTCCCAGAAATCCGCGCGCGCGAAGGTGACGGCGAACCACTCGGTGGTGAGGCCCGGCGGCGGGAAGGAATAGCTCTTGTCGTCGGTGGTGAAGCCGTAGAGGACGATGAAGAGGATCGGCAGGTTGAGGAACAGCACGCCGAACCAGGCGGCGCTGGTCAGGCCGAAGCCGGCCTTTGCCGAGCTGCGGTCAGAGGGCATCGAAAGCTCCGAAACGTTTGGCGATGGCAAGATAGACCGCCATGATGGCGATCGGCACCATGGCGAAGGCGGCGGCCATCGGGATATCGCCCGACGTGCCCTGGAACTGATAGACCGCCTGGCCGATGAAGGGTCGCGACGAGCCGATCATCTGCGGGATGATGTAATCGCCGAGGGTGAGCGAGAAGGTGAAGATCGAGCCGGCAGCAACGCCGGGTATCGACAACGGCAGGATCACCTTGCGGAAGGTCTCGCCCGGCTTGGCGCCGAGATCGCTGGAGGCCTCGATCAGCGAGCGCGGCACGCGTTCCAGCGCCGCCTGGATCGGCAGGATCATATAGGGCAGCCAGATATAGACGAAGGTGATGGTGGTGCCGATATAGGAGGTCGACAGAGACGAGCCCTCCACCACCGGCAAGCTCAAGATCCAGTCCAGCACGTCGCCGAGGCCGAGATGATTGACGACCCAATGGATGGCGCCTTCCTTGGCCAGGATCAACTTCCAGGCATAGACCCGCACCAGATAGTTCGACCACAGCGGCAGCATGACGGCGACATAGAACAGGGCTTTCATGCGGCCGCCGGCATAGCGCGCCATGTAATAAGCGAGCGGGAAGGCAATGGCGGCGGCAATCAGCGTGACGATCGCTGCCATGCCCGCCGTGCGGGTGATGATGGCGACATTGGTGCTGGTAACGAGCCGGAGGTAGTTGCCGACGGTTGGCTGCATCACCACATGCCCGGTGAAATCGTCGAGCTGGAAAAAGCTTTGCAACAGCAAACTGAAGAGCGATCCCAGATAGATGATGCCGAGCCACAGCAGAGGCGGCACCAGTAGGAGCAACAGCAGCATGCGCGGCCGGCTATAGAGATAGGTCGAGAACCGGCTGGTGAGGCCGGCAGCAGGCTGCTTGAGCGAGGCTGAAACGGTCATGATCGGCTCAATCCTGCAGGCGCAGCAGGTCGCTGCCGTTCCACCACAGCAGCACCGGCTCGCCCTGGGCGGGGCGGAAGCCGCTTTCGCTGTTCTGCTGCATGACGGTCAATTCGCCGCCGCCTTGCAGGGCGACTTCATAGCGGCTGCCGGCACCGAGATAGAGCACGGATTCGACCGTGCCCTGTACCGACATGGCGCGACCGGCATTGGCGGCCGGAATGGCGCTGTTCGCCGGCTGCAGCTGGATCTTCTCTGGCCGGATCGAGCAGGAGGCGTTGATACCGGTGAGGCGCTGCGCCACTTCCGGCGTCAGCAGGTTGGAGACGCCGACGAAGCCGGCGACGAAGGCGGTGCGTGGCCGCTCATAGAGCTCCTGGGGTGCTGCCAGCTGCTCGATCTTGCCGTGATTGAAGACGGCGATGCGGTCGCTCATGGAAAGCGCCTCGCCCTGGTCATGCGTCACATAGATGAAGGTGATGCCGACCTGGCGCTGGATCGCCTTCAACTCGACCTGCATCTGCTCGCGCAGCTTGAGGTCGAGCGCACCCAAAGGTTCGTCGAGCAGCAGCACGCTGGGCCGGTTGACGAGTGCGCGGGCGAGTGCCACGCGCTGGCGCTGGCCGCCGGAAAGCTGCGAGGGCTTGCGCGCGCCGAAGCTGCCCAGCGCCACCATGTCCAGCATTTCCTGGGCGCGCTTGTTGCGCTCGGCGCTTGGCACCTTCTTGATCATCAGGCCGTAGCCGACATTCTCCAGCACCGTCATATGCGGGAAGAGGGCGTAATCCTGGAACACCGTGTTGACGTCGCGGTCATAGGGCGGCACGCCCATCATCGGCTTGCCGTGAATGGCGACGGTGCCCTCGGTCGGCTGCTCGAAACCGGCGATCAGCCGCAGGCAGGTGGTTTTGCCGGAACCGGAGGGGCCCAGCATGGCGAAGAATTCGCCGTCGAGAATGTCGAAGCTGACATTGTCCACCGCTTTCACGGCGCCGTAATGCCGCGAGACGGATTGAAAGGAAACGGCGATGGACGTCTTGTGGTCGGTCATGATGGAAAAGCGAAACCTGTCTGTCTTAACAAATTCAGTGCTGCAAATAGGAGAGGGGCGGATCTCGCCGATCCGCCCCTTCGTTCAGTTCAGCCGCTTACTGGCCGCTCTGGATACTCTGATAGGCCGAGACCCAATCCTTATAGGCGACGCAATCGGATGTGCCGTCGCCGCATTCCTTGGTTGGCGTCTTCCAGAAATGGATCAGGTTGAACAGCTGCGAGCCATTGGCGCGGCAACCGGCATCGCCGATGATGTCTTCCTTGCAGGCCGCCGGCACGGACGGCACGGCGCCGAACCAGGAAGCGACACCGGCCTGGGTCTTGGTGTCAAGCGAATGCTTCAGCCATAGATAGGCGCAATTGGGATGCGGCGCCGCACTGGCCATCATGGTGGTATCGGCCCAACCGGTCGCACCTTCCTGCGGAATGGTCATGCCGATCTTGACCTTCTTGGCGGCCCGCAGGGTATTGACCTGATAGGCCCAGGAGGTGGCGGCGACGACGCCTTCCGAGGTGAAGTCATCGACCTGCGCGGCTGAATCGCTCCAATACTTGCTGACCAGCTTGCGCTGGCCCTGCAACAGGGCGACTGCGGCATCGAATTGCGGCTGGGTCAGCTCATAGGGGTCCTTGATGCCGAGCTCCGGCTTGTGCGCCATCAGGTAGAGGGCCGCATCGGCGATATAGATCGGGCCGAAATAGGCTTCGACGCGGCCCTTGTTGGACTTTCCGTCGGGCAGCTTCTGTTCCTCGAAGACGACGCTCCAGCTCTGCGGCGCGTTGGGAAATACCTTGGCGTTGTACATCAGCACGTTGGGACCCCACTGCCAGGGCACGCCGTAATGCTTGCCGTCGACGGTATGCCAGGGGCCGTTCTGCAGCTTGGGATCGATGGTGTCATAGCCCGGCACCAGCGCGGTATTGATCTCCTGCACCGTGCCGCCCTTGATCAGGCGCAAGGATGCATCGCCCGAGGCAGTGACCAGGTCGAAGCCGCCGCCATTCATCAGCGAGACCATTTCGTCCGAGCTGCCGGCCGTCTTCACCGTCACCTTGCAGCCGGTTTCCTTTTCGAAGCCGGTGACCCAGTCGTAATTCTTGTCGGATTCGCCGCGCTCGATATAGCCGGGCCAGGCCACGATCGCCACCTCGCCTTCGCCCGCACCGACGCTCTTCAGCATATCGGCCATGGTCGCCGTGCTCATCGACAGGACGCCGATTGCCGATACCAGGGCGGATGCCGCCAACCTGGTCGAATAAGACATGATGCCTCCTCGAAATATGTTTCCCAGATATGTCCGGCCGATCAATCGGGCGGTCGCCATCGCCGACCGCGCGCCTCCCTGGCGCTGCATTCCCCACCGGCCTTGACGCTGCGTCCTTGATGGTCCGTCAGCGCCAGACAGCGAAACCTAGCCCGGCTGGGGCCGATTGTAAAATCGGAAAGAGCAAGAAACCCGGCAAAATCAGATAATTGGCGATTTCTGAAAGTCCGCCAAGGACTTGCCCAGGCTGTCCGCATCAAGATCGCGGGTGATGAAAACCAGGCGCGATCGACGGTCGGCGCCGGGCCAGTCGGGCAGCACGACGGGCGGATGGAAGAGATGCTGGATGCCGTGAATGGCGACCGGCTTATCTTCGCCGGCCACGTTCAGGATGCCTTTGATGCGCAACAGATTGGCGCCCTGGGTCGCGGTCAGCATCTCAATCCAACCGACGAATTTGTCCCAGTCCAGCGGCGCGTCATGCGTCAGGCAGAAGGCGCGGATATGGTCGTCGTGGCGGTTGACGTCGTGATGGGCGTGATCGTCGTCGTGATCATGCCCATGCGCGTGGTCATGGTGATGCTCATGCTCATGAGCATGAGCGCTCGGCGATGCGGCATAGGCTTCCAGGCGCAGCCAGTTCCGCACATCCATGCTCTTGGTTTCCGGATTATAAAGGCCGGCATTGAAGAGCTGCCCGGCCGCGATCTCGCCCTGTCGGATGCGATGGATCGGCGCGGCGGGATTGAGGGCGCGCAGCCGCGCCTCCAGTGCCGCAATCTGCGCCGCCGTGGCGAGATCGCTTTTCGTCACCAGCAGCCGGTCGGCGACAGCGGCCTGCTTGACGCTTTCGATCTGGCGGTCCATCTGCGCCATGGCATTGACGGCATCGACTGTAGTGATGACGCCGTCGAGGCGATAGAAGGCGCTGAGCAGGGGATCGCCGATCAAGGTATGGAGGATGGGTGCCGGATCGGCGAGGCCCGTGGTCTCGATCACCAGCCGGCGGAAGGCCGGGATCTCGCCGCGCTCGCGCTGCTTGAAGAGCCGCCGCAAGGTATCGATGAGATCGCCGCGGATGGTGCAGCAGAGGCAGCCGGAGGACAGCAGGATGGTATCCTCGCGCGCCGCTTCCACCAGCTCATGATCGAGGCCGATTTCGCCGAATTCGTTGATGACGACGGCGGTATCCTTCATCCAGTCTTGGCTCAGCAGGTGGCGCAGCAAGGTGGTCTTGCCGGAACCGAGGAAACCGGTGATGACGGAAACCGGCAGCTTCTCGGGCCGTTGTTCCAGGTTCTCTGTGTCGCTCATCCATGCACCCGCTTCAGACCATGCAGCGCGAACAGCGCCAGGGTAAAGAGCACCAGCGCGCCGGCCTGATGGCTGACGGCAATATCCAACGGTACCACCATGACCAGGGTGGTGATGCCGAGCGCGATCTGTCCCAGCACCGCCCAGATCAGCCAGATGCCGCGATTCTTCAGCGCCTGCGGCAGGCCGCCGGTGATCAGGCGCAGGGCGAAATTGACGACGCCGCAGAAGACCAGGAACGCGACGCAGCGGTGCAGGAACTGCGCCGAGCCGGGCCGCTCCAGAAAGTTGATCCACCACGGCTGCTGATAGAACAGGTCGTCCGGGACCAGGTGCCCGCCCATCAAGGGGAAGTCGTTATAGATGAGCCCGCCATGCAGGCCGGCGACGAAGCCGCCGACGGTGATCTCCAGGGCGATCAGGGCGAACATCAGCCAGCCGTGGCGGCGCAGGGCCGCCGCGCCCGGCCCGGCGATCACGCCCGGCTGCAGCAGATCGAGCGCCGACCAGAAGATATAGCCGTAGATTAGCAAGGCGAGATCGAGATGCGCCACCAGGCGATACTGGCTGACGCTGGTGCGGTCCTCGAAACCGCTGGCGACCATGATCCAGCCCATCAGCCCCTGCAGGCCACCGAGCACGAACATGAAAATCAGCCGGCCGCGCCAGTCGCGCCGGATCTGGCCCTTCCACAGGAACCACAGGAAGGGCAGCAGGAAGACGAAGCCGATCAGCCGCGCCCAGACCCGGTGCAGGTACTCCCAGAAAAAGATGCTCTTGAAGCCGGCCAGGTCCATATCGGCATTGATATGCTTGAACTGCGCCGTCTGCTGATAGAGCTCGAAGGTCTTCTGCCAAGCATCATGCGTCAGCGGCGGGATGAGGCCCATGATCGGGTCCCATTCCATGATCGACAGGCCGGAGCCGGTGAGGCGGGTGACGCCGCCCAGCACCACCTGGCCGAAGATCATGAAGCAGACTAGCAGCAGCCACAGGCCGACGCGGCGGTCGCGCTGCGAGGGCGGCAAGCTGGTGATGCTGGGGATGGCCACGGTCTGGCTGAGCGGCTGCAAGATAGACCTCGAAAGCGGCAAAATCGGCGCCAAAATAGCGCTGGAAGCGCCAAAGACCAATGCCAAATGCGCAGCCGGGATCCGACCGGATGCCGCAGGCTCGATGCTGCGCAACCGGTGGCTTGCCGCCGTCAGGGCTGGCGGCGGTACTTTTCTGGCAATAGCTGCTCGACCGGCACCCGGCGCGGCGGCGCTTCCGGCGTCACGCCCGGCACAATCACGGCGCAACCGGCGGCGAAATCGGTCAACATCTCGCGGCAGATGCCGCAGGGCGACACGACCTTGCAATCGCGATGCTGCTCGCGCGGGCGCGGATGACGCAGCGAAACGATGGCCTCGATATGGGTCTCGCCGGCGCCTAGCGCCTGGCCCAGTGCGACGGCTTCGGCACAAACGGATGCGCGGCCGACATAGGTGTCGAGATGAAGGCCGGTATAGATGCGCCCGGAACCGCCGCGAACCGCTGCGGCGATATGGTGACGATTCTCGACGTAGCGGGCGGTGATCACCTCACGCGCCGCGTCGATCAGCGCCTGGTCGGCCGTAGCCAAAGCGGGCGTGGCGGTTTTGCTGGTATGGGAATGATCATTCATCATTATATCCTGCAAGGCCCGGCGATGTTGGTCAATGGTAGATGCCGGTCGCCGATTCATGCCGGCGCCAAGGGCCATCTGGTTAGTTCAGGAGCACGATGGCGATGTTGAGCAGCGTCGCGAAAGCCACCCAGAGCAGATAGGGGGCGAGGAGCCAGGCGGCGAAGCGATTGACCCGTCGGAAGCGAACCATCATCCAGGCGATGACAAGGGCCAGAAGCAGGCAGTCGATATAGGCCAGCAGGGGCAGATGCATGGCGAAGAAGAAGATCGACCAGAGCATATTGAGCGCCAAGTGGCCGCCGTAGATCGCCAGCAAGCCGAGCCGGCGCGCCGCCGGCGCCGATTGCCAGGCCAGCCAGATCGCAATGGAGACGAGCAAATAGAGGGCCGACCAGATCGGCGCGAACAGCCAGTTGGGCGGATTGAAATTCGGCTTGTTGAGGCTTTCATACCATTCCGGAATGTTTGGTGCGGTCACCCAGGCGCCAACGGCCCCGACGCCGAAAGTGGCGGCGAGAATGAGGACAAGAGCCAGGATTTTGCGTATTCCCGGAATTGGCCCGTCTGGTCCCGACGAGGACTGGGCAATCAGCATTTCCCCTCCTGACATCGCGCGGTCGCTATCGACATCCTAAGCCGGAGACATCTCGACCGGCAGTACGCTCAGAAATATGTTGGGATGCAGTCCCTCACTGTCCAGTCGTCATCGACCACGAAAATGCTACGCCACTTATCGAAAGTGGTGCAGGGATGGGAAATTCCGAGGCAAAGCAGATCACCGACATTCACCGTCGCGTCATCGGGGAAGCACAGATAGGCGTGCTGGTCGTTCATCCGGTCGATCCGCCACCTGCCATCAAGCTGACGCTGCGCGCCGCCGGAGACCGGCTGCAGCATCACCGGCCGAGGCAGCCCGGCGTCATGCCCGGCGTCGCGCTTGCCAAGCGTCAGCAGGGCAAGGCCCGGTTCCGGCTGTGACTGCACCATGCACCAAAGGAAGAGCGCCGGTTCCAGCTGGCCGAGGCGGGCGGCGAGCTCCGGGCCGATGCGACGCTGCAGGCCGGGAAAATCCGCCGCATAAATGCCGTGGTCGTGGGTCAAATAGCAGCCGCTGCGAATGACAACGCGAAAGGCGTCGTGCTGTTGCAAGGGGAACAGCCTTTGCGCCACAAGATCGAAGTAAGTCGATCCACCGGCGGAAATGATGATGTCGGAACCGTTCTGTCGGGCGGCCTGAAAGGCGTCGCGCCGCGTGCACAGATCGACGGCCTCGATGAGCCGATCGAGGAAGCTCAGCACCGCCCGCTCCGAACCGGCATCATCTTCAGCCTTGATGAGGCCCTCATAGCCGGCAATGCCGCATAGCTGCAATTGCGGCGCTGCAACCGACAAGGCATCGAGAACCGGCTCGACCGCCGCGCGATCACGACAGCCTGTCCTGCCGCCCGGGAAGCCGATTTCCAGGAGTATCTTGAGGGGGCGACTGCCGGCCGCCTCGACTCCCTGCTGCAATTGCGCGACGCCGGCCACGGAATCCACATAGCAATAGAGATCGAGAGCGGGATCGAGGCGCAGCAGTTCCATGACAATGGCGATATTGGCGCGTCCGACCAGTTGATTGGCGATCAGGATGCGCTTGATGCCGTGGCGTGCTGCCACGGCCGCCTGCTGGGCGGTTGCGACCGTGATACCCCAGCAACCATCGGCGATCTGCTGGCGGAACAGTCGCGGTGCCATGGTGGTCTTGCCGTGCGGCGCCAAGGAGACGCGTGCCGCCGCGAGGAAAGCGCGCATCCATTGGCTATTGTGATCCAGCGCCGATTGCCTGAGGACCGCAACGGGGAAAGGCAGGTCGCCGGCAAGAACGTTCCATGCCGCCGCCGGCAAATCGGCGACGGCGATCGTTGTCGGCAGGCCTTTTTGCGTCGCGTCGATGGTGGCCGGTTGGGAGGCACCAAGGTGGCGTTCCGGCAAACTCGGATCAGCAGGCATCTTGTCCTCAATGTGGCCGGGAAGAAGCGGAAGGCGCCAACGCATGCATACGCAACTGGGCAACGGCGCGGCTCGTTGCCAGTTGCAATTGCGCGACAGCGGTAAAGATCGCGTCGACATCCTCGGATACCGCCGCCAGCTCGCGGGTGAATTTTGCCAGCCCGGCGGCGCCGATCTCCAGCGCATCGTTGGTCAGGGCTTGCAAGGCCAGGCGGCAGGCGTCGCGATCACCCAGCCCGACGGCGATCTTCAGCCGGCGCAGTTCGAATTCGAACTCGGCTTCCATATTGGTGATCATCCGATCGATATCGCCCTGCGCCATCTGCCGGCGCAGTGCGGCGAGATGTGCGAGGTCGATTTCCGCCGCCTTGTCCGGCAGCACGACGGAGGCGCTTTCCGGCCCCGCATCATGGTCAAGGGAGCGGCGAGATGGGACATGCCGGGCAATCGCCTCCAGCAACTGGTTGGCGCGCACGGGTTTCTCGAGGTAATCGCTGAAGCCGGCCGTCAGATAGCGCTCGCGGCTGCCCTCCATGGTGTCCGCGGTCAGAGCGATGATGGGAATGTGAGCGCGCTGATCGTCGAGTGCCCTGATCCATTGGGTCGTGGTGATGCCGTCCATTTCCGGCATCTGCACATCCATCAGAACGACGTCGAATTGCTGCCGGTCCAAAATGATCAAGGCCGTGCTGCCGTTATCGGCGACGGTAACATGATGCCCGTAGCGGCTCAGCATCTCTGTCACTAGTGCGCTGTTGACGGCATTGTCCTCTACCACCAGCACCCGGCAGGGGTCGAGCGTCGCCAGAGCGGTGCTGTGAACCACGCGCTGCTCGGGCCTGTGTCCGATCGAGCAAGGCAGAGCGACATGGAAGGTGCTGCCAAAGCCGGGCCTGCTGTCGACCGAGATCCGGCCTCCCATCAATTCGACAAGCTGCTTGCAGATGGTGAGGCCGAGGCCGGAACCGCCGAAGCGTCGCGTGATGGAAGAATCGGCTTGCTGGAAACGTTCGAACAGCCGATCGATCTTTTCCGCCGGAATGCCGATGCCGGTATCAACGACATCGATCATCAGATAGAAGCGCAAGGCGGGCGCGATATCGCCTGCCGCATTGGCGAGGCGGGTCATCGGCGCCGTCGTCGCCTTGATGACGATGTCGCCGTCCGGGGTGAACTTGACGGCATTGCCCACCAGGTTCATCAGGATCTGACGCAAGCGCGATCGATCGCCGCGAATGTAGCGAGGGACGTTGCCGGCGATCTCCGCCGACAGGCTGACCCCCTTGCTGGCCGCCCTGCCCGAGAACAGCGCGACGACACCTTCGATGATGGCATGTATGTCGCAATCGGTGGTTTCCAGCGAGATCCCGCCCGCTTCCAGCTTGGTCACATCCAGGATGTCGTTGATGATGGCCAGCATGTCTTCGGCGGAGTTCAAGGCGACGCTCGCCTGGCGGCGCTGGTCCTCGGTCAGATTGTTGTCGATCAGCAGATTGAGCATGCCGACGACGCCGTTGAGCGGCGTGCGGACCTCATGACTCATGGTGGCGAGAAAGGTGCTCTTGGCATCATTGGCCGCTTCGGCCAGGCGGCGCTGGCGATTGAGGTCGCGGGCCAGCCGGGTGAGCGAGGCCGTCTGGTGCTCGAGTTCCTGGCGTGCCGTCACCAGATCGGAAATATCGGTATGGGTGCCGACCAGCCGGGCAAGACGCCCCCGTACATTGCGATGGACGGCGGCCCGGCACAGAATATGGACGATATGCCCGTTGCGATGGCGGAAGCGCAGGATGCAATCGCTCTGCGCGGCGATGCCGCGGTTAAGCGACTGCAGGGTCGAAATTGCTTTGTGAAGGTCTTCCTTCAAAATCAGCCGCCGCCAGCTGGCCGGGCTGCTTTCAAGATCGGCGTCGCGATAGCCCAGCTGCTGCTTCCAGCGCGGCGACAACCATAGGCGGCCCTTGTCGCGGTCGTAATCAAAGAGCCCGTCATTGCTGCCGCGCACCGCCAGCGAGAGAAATCCCTCCCGCTCCTTCAATTGTTCGGCCGCCCGTCGTTCCTGGCGGGCCAGCCCGCTGAGCAATTGGTTGGTTGCATTGAGGCTGAGCACGAAGAGCTGGATGTTGAACAGGACGTGACCGGGATCGGCGCGTTGAAACAGGCCCGAAGACCAATGCGAAGTGGCGATCGCCTCAACGCTGATCAGCAGCGTGATCGCCATGGAGATCTTCATATCGAGGCGGATCGAAGCCCAGGCGATCAAGGGGAAGCTGAGAAAGGCGAGCGCGTCCGGATCGGATCCGAGGGTCCTGATGATCGAGGCGGGCAGGCCGAGCGGCAGGATCGAGGCGATGACCAGGATGGCGACCGCTTCGATCAATTGGCGCAGGCGCTGTGCCGCGGGGAGGGCGAGATCCCACTGCAGCCAGACCAGCAACGGTCCGGCCAGCATGATGATGCCGCCGGCATCGCCGAACCAGAAGGTCTCCAGCGTCGGCAGGAACTCATGCCAGGGCAGCGCGCCGCTGCCATAGAGCGTCAATACCGCCAGCACGCTGCTGAACAGCGGTCCGACCGGGCCGCCGATCAGGGCAAGCGCGGCGAGGTCGCGCAATCGCAGCAGCCGCGCATCAAATCCGAACCAGCGTCGCAGGATAACGGCAGAAATCAGCGGTTCGGCGGCAGCCGCGAGGGCGAACGCGCAGCTCACCCACAACGGCCGCGCAATATCGATGCCGAGCAGCGGCAAGCTCAAGTTGGCGGCAAAAATCGCAATTGATATCTGCGGGCCGAAATGCAGCACCATGGCAAGCGCAACGCCGCTGGCAGGCCAGATCGGCGAGACGCCGTTGGCGACCGCCAATTGCAGGCCGATCCATGCCGTTGCGAGATAGGCGAAATAGCTGCAGACATGGGCGATAATCGCCCGCTGCCCAAGGCTGTGCCAGCGATGGCGCAGATAGCTGCGGTTGGTATCGAATGCCGTTGTCATCATGCCAACATACACCGGCTCACTGACGACGATAAATCGAATCGGCGCGACCAGCTTGTCGCAGGCGATCCATGACGACGGTGTGATTGCGCTGGCAATCCTGTCCGCCCCGACCGGCGGCGGCTCAGCCGGCGTCGATCGCCGTCACGCAATCCGGCATCGCTTGGCGGATGACGGCGGCCAAGGCATGAAAATCGGCCGAACGCGGCGAACTGCGCCGATAAACCAGGCCAATCCGGCGTTTGGCAGCACTATCCTCCAGCTTGACCTGGGCGATGCGCGGCTGCTGTTCCAGGCGCGCAGCCAAAGCCGGGAGCAGGGTGCAGCCATGGCCGCTGGCTACCAGCTGGAGGAGTGTGGCGAGGCTTGCCGTCTGAAAGCGCGGATCGGTCCAGTCCTGGCCGCAGACGGCGATTGCCTGGTCGCGCAGGCAATGGCCTTCATTGAGCAGCATCAGGCGGGAGTCCTGCAGCTTACCGGTATCGGCCACTGCCAGCGCCGCCAGCGGATGGCCAACGGGGCAGGCCAGCAGGAATGGCTCCTCGAACAGCGGCAGGGTCTCGAACTCGCCGCCTTCCACCGGCAGGGCCACCAAGGCGGTGTCGAGTTCGTAATCCAGCAGGCGCGCCAGCAAGGTATCGGTCAAATCCTCGGTGAGGCCGAGTTCGAGCTGCGGATGGCGGGCTTCCAGCGGTTCCAGCAGCCAAGGCAACAGATAGGGACCAAGGGTCGGAATGACGCCCAGCCGCAGCGGCCCGGCCAGCGGTGCCTGCGCCGCCTGGGCCAGATCGCGCAGCCGGCCGACCCCCGCCAGGATCTGCCGCGCTTCGGCGATGATCCGCAGGCCGGTTTCGGTGGCGCTCACCTGCTTGCCGCGTTCGAACAGGGTGACGCCGAGCTGCTCTTCAAGCTTGCGGATCTGCGTGCTGAGCGTCGGCTGGCTGACATGGCAGGCTTCCGCCGCCCGGCCGAAATGCCGGTGATCGGCCAGCGCAACGATATAGCGCAGTTCCGTCAAGGTCATGGCGGTACTCCTGATACCTGTGTCTTCCGACCGGCTCTTTTGCCCGACGATAGTCTCGGCCTATCGGTCCGATAGAACAATAAAATTTCACAAATCAATACAGTGCTGGTTACTTTAGATCAATTATAAAGAAGCTTGATAGCGGTTAACGAAGGAGACGCGCGATGACTGACAAAACAAAAGACCTCCGGCAGATGACCAGCGCGGCCGGTGCGCCGGTCGGCGACAACCAGAATTCCCTGACCGCAGGGGCGCGTGGGCCGATGCTGCTGCAGGATGTCTGGTTCCTGGAAAAACTCGCTCATTTCGACCGCGAAGTGATTCCCGAGCGCCGCGTCCATGCCAAGGGCTCAGGCGCCTATGGCAAGCTGACCATCACCCAGGACATCACCCGCTATACCAAGGCCAGCCTCTTCGCCAAGGTCGGCAAGGAGACGCCGCTTTTCATCCGCTTTTCCACCGTCGCCGGCGAACGCGGCGCGGCCGATGCCGAGCGCGATGTGCGCGGCTTCTCGATCAAATTCTATACCGACGAGGGCAACTGGGATCTGGTCGGCAACAACACGCCGGTCTTCTTCATCCGCGATCCGCTGAAATTCCCCGATTTCATCCATACCCAAAAGCGCGATCCCGCCACCAATATGCGCAGCCCCAACGCCGCCTGGGATTTCTGGTCGCTGCATCCCGAGAGCCTGCATCAGGTCACCATCCTGATGAGCGATCGCGGCCTGCCGCGGAATTTCCGCGAGATCCATGGCTTCGGCAGCCATACTTTCAGCTTCATCAACGCGCAGAATGAGCGCTTCTGGGTGAAGTTCCACTTCAAATCGAAGCAGGGCATCACCTATTACACCGATGAAGAGGCGGCCGTAGTGGTGGGGCGTGACCGCGAATCCGCCCAGCGCGATCTCTATGATGCGATCGAGACCAAGAATTTTCCGCGCTGGCGGATGTGCGTCCAGGTGATGCCGGAGAAGGATGCGCTCACCTATCGCATCAATCCCTTCGATCTCACCAAGGTCTGGCCGCATAAGGATTATCCGCTGATCGAAGTCGGCACGCTGGAGCTCAACCGCAATCCGGAGAACTATTTCGCCGAGGTCGAGCAGGCGGCGATGAATCCGGCGAATGTGGTGCCCGGCATCGGCTTCTCGCCAGACAAGATGTTGCAGGGCCGGCTCTTCTCCTATGGCGACACCCAGCGCTACCGTCTCGGCGTCAATCACAGCCAGATCCCCGTCAATGCGCCGCGCTGCCCGTTCCACAACGTGCATCGCGACGGGCTGATGCGGGTCGACGGCAATAATGGCGGCGGGCCGAACTACCAGCCCAACAGTGTCGGCGGGCCGGTCGATGACCGCCGCTACAACGAGCCGGCGCTGGCCCTGCAGGGTGCCGCCGACCATTACGATCACCGGGTCGACAGCGATTACTATAGCCAGGCCGGCGATCTCTTCCGCCTGATGACGCCCGATCAGCAGCAGCGCCTGTTCGCCAATATCGGCCGGTCGCTGGGCGGCGTCACCCGGCGGGATATCCAGATCCGCCAGATCAGGCATTTCTATCAGGCCGACCCGGCCTATGGCGAAGGCGCCGCCAAGGCGCTGGGGATCGACCTCAAGAGCGAAGTCCTGGCCGCGGCGGCCGAATAAATCCCGCCGCACTTATCGGCCCGTCGGGTGGCTTCATCGCCATCGGGCGGGCCGCTTTGCTTCCGGAAGTTGGCCGTGCATCCTGCGTGCCGCGCTTCGCCGGATGAATATCCGCCCGGATAAGTGCGTCTGGAGGCATGACTGCGGATATCGGCTGCGAAGATGCCCATGGAGAGGATCGGGGTCTCTCCATGGGCTTAGGGATGATGCAGTTGTCAGGGAGAAATTCGACGAACCGCCCGATCCTTGTATTGCAAATGAGAATTAGTTGCAAATAGAAAAACGCGGTCGCACCAGCGACGCCTTGTCGCGGCCTGAAGAGCGCCCGCCCCAACTCGTGCCCGCCCCCAGCTCACGCCCGCCCCCAGCTCACGCCGCAACCAGCTCACACCGGCAACCGGGACGGACGGGCGGTGCGTGATCCCGCGCACGTCGGTCGATGATATCCGCGAGATTGCCGGTCTCAGCTTCCGGTCCGGTGACGGGCGTCATGGCGAGGGGACGGTTGCCGCTCCATCTTCCCACCGTCAGCGGCAGTGTCGGAACGCCGCCAGGATCGGGAGAAACCGGATGGACCATGCCATGCATTATCTGTATCGCGGCTCGCAGGCGGCGATCGCCGGCCTGCTGACTGCCGGCATGGCGATGGTGGCGATCGCCTGGCTGGCGGGGCTGCTGACCGCCTAGAGGGCAGCGGAACGGGCCTGCCGGGCGACGCCGCAATCGCGGCAGGCCATGACGTTGCCATGATGACGTTGCGCGGGGCCGCGTGATAGTTTCGCCCCATGACGCGTCAGGACCATATTGCTGAATTCCAACTCGAGGAGATCGCTGTCGAGGAGATCGCGCTGGCGACCCTGCCGGCCGATCCGATGGCCTGGGTCAATGCCTTTGCCGATCTTCCCGGGCTGGTATTTCTCGACAGCGCCCGGCCGGGCGGCGCGCTCGGCCGCTATTCCTTCCTGGCGGCCGATCCCATCCATCTGATCGAGGCCAAGAACGGGCGCGTCACCGTCGACGGCGCGGTCATGGCGGGCGATGCTGCGGCAGGCGATCCCTTTGCCGCGGCCCAGGCCCTGCTCGACCGCTATCGCTTGCCGCATCGCCCCGATCTGCCGCCCTTCCAGACCGGCCTTGCCGGCTATTTCGGCTATGACCTGCGCCATCATCTCGAGCGCCTGCCGGCGCACGACGTCGACGACCAGCCTTTCCCCGATCTGCTGCTCGGATTCTACGACGTCGTCATCGCCTTCGATCATGTGGCGCAGCGCTGCATCGCCATGTCGAGCGGCTTTCCGGCCCGTGGCGAGGAACGTGCGCGGCGCGCGCGGCAGCGTCTCACGGCGATGGTCGCGCGGCTGCGCCAGGCGACGGCGCCGGTGCTTGCCAGCGGCTGGTCGGTCGAAGCCAGGGCGGATCTGCCGCGCGAGCAGGTCGAGGCCATGGTCCGCCGCACCATCGACTATATCGAGGCCGGCGATATCTATCAGGCCAATATCACCCATCGCTTCCGCGCCACCTTGCCGGCGGAGCTCGACCGCCTCTCGCTCTACGATGCGCTGCGCCGACGCAACCCGGCGACCTTCGCCGCCTATCTCGATTTCGGCGAGGTCGCGATCCTCTCTTCCTCGCCGGAGCGCTTCTTGAAGCTGCGGCCGGAAGCGGACGGGACCGCCGTGGTCGAAACCCGGCCGATCAAGGGCACACGGCCGCGCGGCGGCAGCGTGGCGGAAGATACGGCCGAAGCGGCGCGCCTGCTCGCCAGCGAGAAGGACCGGGCGGAAAATCTGATGATCGTCGATCTGCTGCGCAACGATATCAGCCGGGTCAGCGAAATCGGTTCGGTGAAGGTGCCCGTCCTTTTCGGCCTTGAAAGCTATGCCACCGTCCATCATCTCGTCTCCGTGGTGACGGCGCGTCTGCTGCGCGGTCGCGGCGCCGTGGATCTGTTGCGGGCCAGCTTTCCCGGCGGTTCGATTACCGGTGCGCCGAAGATCAGGGCGATGGAGATCATTGCCGAACTTGAACCCAACCGCCGCGGGCCTTATTGCGGCGCCATCGGTTATCTCGGGGCCGACGGCTCGATGGATACCAATATCGTCATCCGCACCTATTGCCTGACCGGGCGCGACTTGAGCTTCCAGGTCGGTGGCGGCATCGTCGCCGATTCCGATCCTGGCGCCGAATATGAAGAAACCCTGGACAAGGCCCGGGCCCTGATCGCCACCCTCCGCGACGGCGCCGGCCGGCTTGCCGAATCCGGTGCCGGCGCCAATGGAACAGCCGCATGACATCCCGCGCCAAGGCCGCCGACAAATCCAACGCCGACAAATCCGACACGGATATGCTCTGGTATGATGGCCGCCTGGTGAGCCGCAAACAGATCCGGCTCGATCCGGGCGATCGCGGGCTGCTGCTGGGCGACGGTATCTTCGAGACCCTGCTGGCAGTTGACGGCCGCGTCGAGCATCTCGATTTGCATCTCGACCGCCTGCGCAACAGTGCGACGATGCTGGGCATCCCGCTGCCTTATGACGCCGCGGCGATGGCTGCCGGCCTGGAGGCTCTTCTGGCAAGCGCCGGCCTGGGGCAGGGCGTGGCGGCGATGCGCATCACCCTGACGCGGGGACCGGGGCGCCGCGGCCTGCTACCGCCCGATACGCCGCAGCCGCATCTGCTGATGACGGCCGTCGCCTATCATCCGCCGCAGGAAGCCAGCTTCAGTGCGCGCATCGTCGCCATCCGGCGCAATGAAGGCTCGCCGCTGTCGCGCATCAAGAGCCTCAACTATCTCGACAACGTGCTCGCCTTGCAGGAGGCGGTGGCCGGCGGCGCCGACGAGGCATTGCTGCGCAACAATGCCGGACAGATCTGCGGCGGCAGCCGCAACAACCTTTTCGTCGTGCGGGCCGGCCAGCTGATCACGCCGCCGATCGCCGACGGCGTCCTCGACGGCATCAAGCGCCGCGTCATTCTCGATTGCGCCCGCCGGATCGGCTGCCCGGCGGCGGAGGAATCGCTCTCGCCGACGGATCTCCTGACGGTGGATGAGGCGTTCTTCAGCAACAGCCTGATGGGCATCAAGCCGGTGCACCGCATCGATGAGCGCATGCTGCAGGTCGGGCCGGTGACACAGGTCTTGACGGACGCCTTGCGCGCCGGCTGACGGCGTGAGGAGCTTCAGCGCCGGAACGCTGCCAGCGCCGTCTTCACTCTTCCAGCGCCATCTGCGCCTGCAGCCAGGCTTCCTCGGCTTCGCTCAAACGCTGCTGCACTTCGGCATGCTTGCGCTGCCATTCGGCGACCTGATCGGCCGGGCCGTTATAGAGCCCGGGATCGGCCAGCTTGGCTTCGATCAGCTTCAGCGCCTGGGTGAATTTTTCCACCGCCAGGCCTGATTGCTCGATATTGCGCTTCTGCTGGTTCTTGCCGCCCTTGCCTGCCGCCTTGCCGGCCGGCTCGCCCGGCGCTTCCTTGCGTTTGGCGTTCCGGCTCTCGCCGCTGCCGCGATTGGGGGCGGCGCGGTTGCCGCCGCTCTCCAGCAGATGGCGATAATCGTCGAGATCGCCGTCGAAGGCCTTGCAGGTGCCGTTCTTGACCAGCCACAGCCGGTCGACCGTCAGTTCGATCAGGGTCGGATCGTGGCTGATCAGTACCACGGCGCCGGCAAAGCCGTTGATGGCCTCGACCAGGGCGCGGCGCGAATCGATGTCGAGATGGTTGGTCGGCTCGTCGAGCAGCAGGATGTTGGGCGCGCTGTAGCTCATGAGGGCGAGCAGCAGCCGCGCCTTCTCGCCGCCCGACAGATTGATGATCTTGGTGCCGA